>JAABUS010000525.1_pt1 | contig 95909 bp, 86 predicted proteins | sample 5560161 | NCBI WGS metagenome assembly JAABUS01 (sample SAMN10711885, study PRJNA513376) | rock metagenome | isolation source: Antarctica rocks | place: Antarctica: Victoria Land, Trio Nunatak nord | collected 2016-01-04
GAGACCAACAGGACGGTCGCCGCAACGGTGGCGGCCAGACGGAATCGGGCGCGGCCGAGACGGGCGCTGCTGAATGACATCCGGAGACCTCCGTTGCGTGCATGGCAGACCGGTCGACGACGGAGAAGGCGCATCGAGCGTGCGTGCCTCTGGATTCTACCGGGTCCGCGGGGCCATTTCGGGGCACGTTTCGTTCCGCCCAGATAGATCACGTTGGGACGCACGAGGGGTTGAACAGGGATCGCATCGACAGAGCGACAGCCGGTTTGGCTTCGCTGACCTATGACCCAACCGGTCGGCTGCCCCGATTCGGCGTAGACTTCCCTGATCGAACGCCGGAACCATCCCGGAGCACGCCTGTGCGTCGTGTCAGCGAGACCTCGATAATCTGCGCCCGGGTCCGATTCCAGACTCTTTGGCTGATTGACTCCCGTGCCGGTTCACCCCGCACGTCCAGGTGAGAGTGCTATGCCCTCCGGCAAGTCGCCGACGTCCACAGAAAATACCGACCAGTTGAATGCCGCAACCGTCCCCACCGAGGAGACGAGTGACGATCGGTCCCCGGAACAGGAACGAGGTCGGTCCGAAGTGGCTGAGCCCGGGGCCGCAGCCGAGACCAAACCGCGAGCCCGCCGATCCCGGCGGACCAAGGCCAGGCCGCCGGCGGAGCGACCGGTCGCGCTGCCGGTGCTGGTCGTCGACGAGACCATTCTGCTTCCCCACATGTCGATCCCGTTCCCGATCGAGGACGAGGAGTCAGCGCTGGTCCTCGACCGGGCGGCTCGCCTCCCGCTCCGCCAGGTCCTCGTCCTGACGGAGCGGATCACGTCCGAACCACCCGACAGCCCGTTCAACATGGCCCCCGGCGAGCTGGAGTCGCTTGCCGCCCGGCTCGCCATGGATCCGGACATCGAGATGGACGTCCTCGGCGGGGTTCTGCCCGGCCCGGACGACACCGTCGACGCCGGCGGCTGGACCGCCGACGGCGAGCCCGGCCTGGAGCAGTTCGAACTCTGCACCGTCGGCGTCATCGCCGAGGTCGGCCAGCGCGTCACGAGGGCGGGCGGCTACAGCCACGTCATCCTGACCGGGGTCGGCCGCGGCATCGTCGACGAGATGATCCAGACCGACCCGTACCCGGTCGCCCGGGTCCGGCGCCATGACGACCTGCCGATGGAGGGCGCGGCGGCCGAGGCGGCGATGACCGCCATCCTCGAGCAGGTCGAGAGTTACCTCAGCATGCTGCCGAGCGTTCCGGAGGAAGTCCTCTCGACGATCCGGGGCGTGAACGAGCCCGGCTGGCTGGCTGATCTGATCGCCTTCTCGCCGGAGTTCACGCCGGAGCAGCGGCAGACGCTGCTGGAGATCCTCGACCCGATCGAGCGGCTCCGGACGCTCGGCGTCCTGATCGAGAAGCGCCTGTCCGTCCTCAACCTGCGTCAACAGATCCAGCACGAGGCCCAGGAGGGGATGGACCGCCAGCAGCGGGAGTACTTCCTCCGCGAGCAGATCCGCGCCATCCAGAAGGAGCTCGGCGAGGGATCGCCGGAAGAGACCCTCGCCAAGGAACTCCGTGAAAAGGTCGAGCAGGCCGGGATGCCGGACGAGGTGAAGGCCAAGGCGCTCGTGCAGGTCGAGCGCCTGGAGCAGCAGCACCCCTTCTCGCCGGAGCTCGGCATCATCCGGTCCTACCTGGAGTGGCTGATCGACCTGCCGTGGGCAACCGAGACCGGGGAGCGGCTCGACCTGCGGGAGGTCGCCCGGATCCTCGACGAGGACCACCACGGGCTGGAGAAGGTCAAGGATCGCATCCTCGAGTTCGTCGCCGTCCGCAAGCTGGCCGGCGACCGCCTCCGCTCGCCCATCATCTGCTTCGTCGGCCCGCCGGGCGTCGGCAAGACCAGCCTCGGCCGGAGCATCGCCCGCGCGATCGGGCGGGAGTACGTCCGGATCAGCCTCGGCGGCGTCCGGGACGAGGCGGAGATCCGGGGCCACCGCCGGACCTACGTCGGGGCGATGCCGGGCCGGATCATCAAGGCGCTGCGGGACGCCAAGAGCCGTAACCCAGTCCTCGTCCTGGACGAGGTCGACAAGCTCGGCGGCGACACCTTCCGCGGCGACCCGTCGTCGGCGCTGCTCGAGGTGCTGGACCCGGAGCAGAACAGCGCCTTCTCGGACCACTACCTGGAGGTCCCTTTCGACCTGTCGAAGGTGATGTTCTTCACGACGGCCAACACGCTCGACCCGATCCCGGCGGCCCTGCGCGACCGAATGGAGATCATCGAGGTTCCTGGCTACACCGAGGTCGAGAAGGTCGAGATCGCCCGCAGCTTCCTCCTGCCGCGCTCGCTGGAGAACCACGGTCTGTCATCCGATCGGCTGCTCGTCACCGATGATGCCGTCCGCCGGCTGATCCGGGAGTACACGGAAGAGTCCGGCGTCCGGAGCCTTGAACGCGAGATCGGGTCGCTGGCCCGCAAGGTCGCCCGGGAGATCGCGACGGACGCGGATGTCGAGGCCACGCCCGAGCCATCGCCGGACATGACGGCGAGCGACCAAACCGGCTTGGACGGTGATGCGCTCGTGCCGAACGGTTCGGAGATCGACGCGACGCCGATCCAGAACGGTGAGCCGGACGGTACGCCGGTCATCCCCATCATCATCGACGCTCCAGCGATCGAGGCCTACCTGGGCATCCCACGCTACGAGTACGGGCTGGCCGAGGAGAGCGATGAGATCGGCGTCGCGACCGGGGCGGCCGTGACGAGCTTCGGCGGCGACCTGCTGTCGATCGAAGTCCTCATCATGGAGGGCAAGGGCGACCTGGTCCTGACCGGCCAGCTCGGCGACGTCATGCAGGAGTCCGCCCGGGCGGCGATCAGCTTCGCCCGGAGCCGGTCGGCGACGTTCGACCTGACACCGCAGTTCTTCGACAAGCACAACATCCACATCCACATCCCGGCGGGCGCCATCCCCAAGGACGGTCCGTCGGCCGGGATCACGATGGCGACGGCGCTGTTCTCGGCGCTGACCGGCCGGCCGGTCCGGAAGGACGTCGCGATGACCGGCGAGATCACCCTGCGGGGCAAGGTGCTGCCGATCGGCGGCCTGCGGGAGAAGACGCTCGCGGCCCACCGGGGCGGGATCAAGACATTCCTGCTCCCCCGCCGCAACGCCAAGGATCTCAGCGAGCTTCCCGCCATCGTCACCTCGGGGCTGGAACTCATCATGGTCGACACGCTGGACGATGTGCTCCTAACCGCCCTCGTACCGCGGTCGGTTCCCGCCATCGAGACGGAGGTTGCCACCGAGCACCGCGCGGTCGCGCAGCCCGTCTGACCTCCTCTGGCACCGGCCCTGATCGGGGTTACGAGAATGCGTCGGTATCGGCCGGTCCTGAGCCTGACCATGAATGGCCTGGCTCAGGACCGGCGCTGCGCGTCACGATGGCACGGTGTTCCAAAGCATATCCGCAATCCCGATCAGGGAGGGTTTGCAGCCAGGACGGTCGCCTCGTCTGGCCGTGCGATCACGCGCAGCGTCAGGGCTGACCAAAGGTGTTGTGGCTGACGATCTCGGACAGCGGCCTGCGGCCCCCTTCGGCCGCGTTGGGACGCGGATCCTTCGACGTCACCGGATACCCAAGTGCGACGACGGAGCGCGCTTTCCGTCCGTCCGGAACGCCGAGGATCGCCCGGGCGGCGGCCTGCTGCTCGGCGTTGCCGAACCAGGCCGTTCCCCCGCCGACCCCGAAGAACCGGGCCGCGACGAGCAGACGCTCCGTGACGCGTCCCTCGTCGTAGGCCTCGCTGGTCTCGCTCTGGCCATTGAGCACGATAGCGATCGCCAGGGGCGCCCCCGCTACCCAGTTGATCGCATCACGGACCCGCGATATGCGCCGGAGCTGCTCGGGGTCCGACAGGACGATCAGATGCCAGGGCTGGGTGTTGCGCGAACTGCCCGTCCAGCGGGCCACGTCGAGTAATTCATCGACGATGTCCTCCGGGATCAGGTCAGGGCGGTATTGCCGGATCTGTCGAACCTGCCGGAGCTCCGCGGCAATCATGGCCGCGTCGGGTCGCTGTTCCATCGCTCATCCTCCGCATTGTGAGACCGATCGCAGAGGTCAGTGGTAGCAGGACGTGCGCCGCAACGGTCGTCTCTCCTCATGCCTGGACCACTCTTCGACATGAATGACGACCGTCACAGGTCACGTTCACCTGCGTAACAGATACGACATAGCCCGCCCATGGTGGCATCACAGTCGCTTTCTACAATGGTTTCAGGCGGAACGAGGAACACTGACTCCTGTCTTCGGAACCAGAGAGTCGCTTCACCCGTCCCAGAGCCATCAGAACCAGGGGTCAGACCTGAGCCCGCGTCGTCCCAGGAGAACACCACAATGGACACTCTGATCGTGACCGGCGCCGTCGTCGCCTTCCTGCTCCTGATCCTGCCCGCGGTCGTCGTCCCGTTCCTCGGTCATAGCCCATCGACGGTCGACATCGCCCCCTGGGTGGCGCCCGATCCCACCGGTGGCCGCTCTGTGCTTGTCACAGGTGGGCAGGAGCCGACCGACCGGATCGCGGCCTGAGCGATTCGGGACGAATTCGGCTCGTCTCTTCAAAGCCCGCCACCTACCCTGGTCGGGACATGGCATGGTTTCAGTCCAGCTCCTGACCGGCTAGGTGGCCGGCATCACTTCGGATCGAGCGACGCCCATTCGCCGCAGCCACTCGATCGCCTCGATGAGCGTCGGGACGGTTAGATCAGGCGCGACCGCTAGCTCAGCCCGCAACGAGTAACCGTTCGGGACGAAGATGCAGCGCATTCCCGCTGCGCTCGCCGCCATGACGCCGGCTGGTGCATCCTCCAGCACGACGCAGTGCGCGGAGTCGACCTCCAGCAGTCGCGCCGCCTTCAGGAAGATGTCCGGGAAGGGCTTGCCCCTCGTGACATCGTCGCCCGTGACCTCGGCGTCGAACAGACCCGTCAGCCCTGTCTCCGCGAGCGAGATGACCGCTTGGTGCCGTCGGTTGGATGTGGCCAGGGCGAGGCGAAGTCCTGCCTCCCGGCCGAACGCGACGATCTCACGGGCTCCCGGCATCAGCGCCAGGTTGCCTATGATCATCTCGGTCCGGAGCGCGTCGAACTCGGCGATGAGTTCAGTCAGGTCTCCCTCTAGTCCGTACCACTCCATGAAGAGCGCGACCGCATCCGGTAACCGGCGTCCGAGCAATTGGGGTGCATTCGATTCGTCTGCCGTCTTTCCGTGACGTCGAAGGAACTCAACCATGGCGGCGTCGGCCAGCGGCTCGCTGTCCACGAGCAGCCCGTCCATGTCGAACACCAGCGCCTGGATCGCATCAGACCGATCGTCTCGCATTCTGGAAAACTCCACGCTCTTGGGGTCGACCTGTCCATCTCGTCACGAGGACGCTATCACGTCGCGGTAATCCTCGGGTGAATGGTCAGCGCCCGGGCCGGGTTGTCGACGATCAGCCGGCGCACGTCCGCGCCGCTGACGCCAGCGTCCAGGAGCGTGAAGACGAAGCGGTCCAGCAGGTAGGTCAGGCCCGGCGCCCCACCGTAGGCCGGGCGGAGCGACCTTCGGGCGATATCGTGCGAGAGCAGGATCTGGCCCCCGAACCCCTCCGCGATCAGATCGGCGATCACGGCGGCTTTCGGCTCGTCCGGCCCGTAGCGTGGCTTGCCGAGCTGGTCGAAGCCGATCGTGGCGCCGGTCAGGAGGACCGTCCGGAGCATCTCCCGGTCGTCGAACCGGCGATCGAGATGGCTGATCGTAATCCGCGCCGGGTCGACACCGAGACTGGCAAGCAACTCGACCTGCTCCATGCCCATCGTGCCCGCTTCGGCATGCGTCATCACCGGCACCCCGGTTGCCAGATGCGCCAGCGCTGCCGCGGCGAAGACCGTTCTCTCCGTGTCGCTGATCCGGTCCGAAATGCTCCCGCCCTTGAGCTGTCCGGGCCGGACACCGGTCGCCTCGTCACCATCGCGTAGCTCCCGAATCAGCCCTTGCGCCAGTTCCTCCGGCGAATGGCCCCGCACGAGGTGGCCGCTGTGAAGTTCCTTGTGGAACCCCGTCGTCGCGACGATGTGGACCGCAACACCCCCCGCTACCCAGATCAGGCCGGCGAGGTCGCGGCCGTTGTCGGGAGGCGTGCAGTCGACGATCGCGCCGCCGCCGGCGAAACCGAACGACTCGGCATCGGCCAGGGCGGCGTCGCGGTCGTCGGTCCGGTAATCCGGTTGTTCCCCGACGGTGGCCGGTGGCGCCGCGAGCAGGTGCTCGTGGGGCAGCGTGATCCCCAGCGCGGCGGGATCGACCGGCCCGAGCACCGTCATGACGTGCGGATCGCGCCTCGGGTCGATCTCCTCCTCGTCACCGTCGATGAACGCGATGTCTTCGTCGGCGATTCCGAAGGCGTCCCGTCCGTTGTACAGATCAAGAGACATGGGTGCAGACTCCCGAGACGACCGCTTCCAAAGCCAATCTGGCGTATGGTTGACGCTGACTCAGGACACGGATTCCAGCCGGGTATCAACGTAACCGTCCGGTGGTTGCGTACGGCCAATACTATCAAGATCGTCAGGGAACCCCGTTGACCGAGAGACCGCCCAATACCCCAACTGGACCGATAGAACATTCAGAGCTCCGCGGATTTCGTCAGCATCCGTTCCGGCGCACCGACGTCGATATCGACACGGCACCGGATCCGATTCGTACCGATCAGCCCCTGGACGAACCGACCCGAGTTACCCCAGCGACCGCGGGCACGGGACCCGTCCCTGCTCCATCCGCGCCGGTTCGGACCAGGACCGAACATTTCCTGAACCCACCCGGCGAACGGATACCTGGAACAGCCTCCGGACCGGAAGCGACGCGACGATCCGGAATCCAGCCCTCGCCATCCTGGTCTGCCGGACCGCCGCCGACCGCGGACGACTCCAAACCAGGGAACCGACACCCAGTCGACGTCGTGGGACAACCCCTCCAGCGACTACCTCAGCGACCTCGGCGAGCCACCGTCTTCGCCCCTCCACCGCTTGCCACTGACGTCGAGCGGCTCGGGTGGTCCCCACCTCAGGCGACGGGTCCTGTTGCTCGGCCCCAACACCCTCCCTCCCGGCTGTCACGAATCGTCCGGGTCCTGTTCATCGTCGCTATCCTCTCGACGACGCTCTTCGCCGCGACCAACCAGACGCTCCTCGCGACGCTGGCCGGTACACCCCAGTGGCAGACCGTCGAGCAGACCAGCCGTAATGCCGTCCACTCGGCGGTCTCGGTCGTGGCCGAAGAGCCGTCGTTCGCTCCGGCTGCCGGGCTGGCAAACTACCCCGTCTGCGCGGACACCAGCGCGGACGATCGCAGCCGCCTCCAGGCTGGCATGAACCTCATGCGCGGGACGGCCGAGGGTGAGCGCCTGTTCGACCAGCTGGTCAGCAATGACATCTGCGTTCTGGTGGAAGACATCGGCTACAACAGCGGCTACGCCTATGGTCGCCAGTCGCCGGTCGACGGGAGCTGGTCGGACTCGTACATATCCGTCGCTTCCGATCTGCTCCACTCCGGCGAGACCGATGTCCTCGCCTCGCTCCTCGTCCATGAAGCGACGCATATCGACCGGTACATCAACGATCTCTCCTGCAACTACAGCGATACCTGCACCACGCTGGCCAACGGGGTCGACCTCGAAGAGGAGATCGCCGCGCACTCAGCCGAAGCCCAGTGGTGGATCGCCGCCTACGGGACGGACGGCAAGCGGTTCGCGACCGGCTATGACTACGGACTCAATCGACTCGCCCGAGCCTATGGTGAAGGGCTCGAGGTCTTCGACGCCTATGTTCGGAGCGTCCGGAGCGACGCGCGCGAGGGCGTCTCGATCGCTCACTAGATCCGGCCCCTTCACGTTGCGCAGCGGTCGTTCCTTCATCGGTTCTGACCATGCGCCTCCGCTCAATCTGAAAGCGGTCCAGGGCGATATCGTCATAGGACGCAGTTCGTAAACGTCAGATACGTCGAAAACCATGCAAACACCTAACGGCGAAGATTCGTTCCCTCACAGGTATATCCATTCGTACGGCGACTTGGTACGATGGCGACCGCGTAATTTTCGAGAGCGGATGACCATGAGACGCGTTATCTGTCTGCCGATCCCCGCGACACGGAGGTCCCCGCGTGCCCCGAGCAAAGATCGCCGATACGAAAGAGTTCTATACGACGCGGACCGCCGCCGAGCGCCTCGACGTCTCACCATATCTGATCAAGTCCCGGATCCAGGCGGGCATCTTCCCGAAGGCGACGCGGGTCACCGAGGGCGGGGTGATCCTCGTCGATGAGGCGTGGATCCAGGCGGCGCAGCAGGCGCTGTCACAGACGACCGTCCAGCGTGGTCGCCGCCGGCGCACTGTCGGTCCGGTGATCCCGACACCGGTCAGCATCCTCGGCCACGAGGTCGGTGCCGAGCGAGTCCTGCCGGACTGGTCGACCATCGTCGACTATTTCGAGCATCTCGCCTCCGCCTCGGACCGGGTCACGGTCGAGGTGCTTGGAACCAGCACCGACGGACGACCGCACATCGCCGTGATCGTCTCGGCACCCGAGAACCTGACCGAATCGGCCCGCGACCAGAACCGGCAGTTGCTTGGCCGACTGTGGGACCCGAGAGACCGTTCCTCCGCCGAGATCGACGAAGCGATCGCCGATGCCCGGCCCGTCGGGATCATCATGGCCACGCAGCATTCGAACGAGATCGGCGCCTGCCTGATGACCCTGGAGCTGGCGCATCACCTCGCTATCGCGAGGGACCAGGAGACGCTCGACCTGCTGTCCCGCACGGTGACGGTGCTGATCCCCAGCCAGAACCCGGACGGTGTCCAGCTCGTCGCCGACTGGTACCGCCGATGGCTCGGGACCGACTTCGAGGGCTCGGACATGCCGTGGCTCTATCACCGGTACGTGGGGCACGACAACAACCGTGACTGGTTCATGCTCACCCAGAAGGAGAATCAGCTCTACGCGGCGTTCCACAACCGCGAGCACCCGCAGCTCGTCTTCGATATGCATCAGATGAACCGGGACGGCGCCCGCTTCATGGTGCCGCCGTTCATCGACCCGCTCGACGCCAATCAGGACCCGGTCATCCAGCAGCAGTTCGCCGCCGTCGGCAGCGCGATCGCCGCCCGGCTGACCGCAGCGGGCAGGGCCGGCGTCGTCACCCACTCGATGTTCGACAACTACTCGCCGTCGCTCGCCTACGGCAACTACCACGGCAGCGTCGACCTGCTCAGCGAGGCGGCCAGCTGCCGCTACGCCACGCCCGTCGAGATCCGCGAGTCCGACCTCAAGGCGGACACCCGCTCGAACGCGACGGTGCGGTCCTGGAACAACCCGCTCCCCTGGGCCGCCGGTCGCTGGACGCTGCGTGACATCGTCGAGTACGACCTGATCGCCGCCCGGGCCGCGCTCGACCACCTGTCCCGGAACCGAACCCAGTGGTTGCAGGATTATGTCGATATCAATCGCCGCGCCAGCATCCGGACCGAAGCCCCGTTCGCCTTCGTCATCGGCGCCGACGACGCTCAGCATGACCCGAGCACGACCCAGGAACTGCTCGAGGTCCTGGTCAACGGGATCGTCGAGGTCGAGGTCGCGACCGAAGCAGTCACGCTCGACGGGGTCGAATATCCGGCCGGCACTCGAGTGGTCCGCCTCGACCAGCCCGCCAGCAGCTTCGCAAAGACGCTACTGGAGGTTCAGACCTATCCCGACCTGCGGCAGTGGCCCGACGGCCCACCCCAGGCACCCTACGACATCGCCGGTCACACTCTGCCGCTCCAGATGGACGTCCGCTCCAGTGCCATCCGTACCGCCGTCACCGACGAGGCGCGGAAAGTACTGGCTCCGCTCGTCGATCCATCGCTACGACCGGGCACGGTCGCCGGGAACGGGCGCTTTGGCTACCGGTTCGACCCGGGAATGAACTCGTCGATCCGGGTCATCAGCCGGCTCCTCGCCGAGGGCAGGACCATCTATCGGACGACCGGCAACGATTCGGACCCCGGCATCCGCCCGGGCACCGTGATCGTGGGGGCCTCGCGTGGGCTCGCGGAGCTGGTGTCGGAGCTCGCCATCGAAACCGGCATCGACTTCGACGGCATCGATGAGCCGATCGACGTGCCGGTCGTCACCCAGCGACTCCCGCGGCTGGGGCTCTACCAGAGCTGGCGGCCGGCGATCGACGAAGGCTGGACGCGCTGGATCCTCGAACGGTTCAAGGTCCCGGCGACCACGCTGCACGATGCCGACGTCCGGCGGGGCAAGCTGATCGAGCGGTTCGAGGTGATCCTGCTTCCCCACCAGAGCGCGGAGGAACTGATCTCCGGCAACAGCCCGAAGAACAAGTTCGGCGAGCCGTACCCACCGGACTACGTCGGCGGTCTGGGCGGCGTCGGAATGGACGAGCTTCAGCAGTTCGTCGAGGCCGGCGGCACGCTGGTCGCCCTCGACGGCAGCACGGCCGCGGTGATCGACCGCTTCGCCCTGCCGGTCCGGAACGTCCTCGATGGTCTGCCGCCGAACGACTTCTACTGCCCAGGCTCGCTGCTTCGCATCGTGGTGGACACGGCTCACCCGCTCGGCTGGGGGCTCAGGCGAGACACGACGGTGCTGTTCTACAACAGCCCCGCCTTCGACGTGCTCTCCGGCGGCGAGCCGGTCACCTCGGTCGCCCGCTACCCGACCGGGGGCTCACCGAACGTCAGTGGCTGGATCCTCGGCGAGGAGCACCTGCGTTCCCGCTCCGCACTGGTCGAGGTCGGGCTTGGCCGCGGCCGGGTGATCCTCGTCGGCTTCCGGCCCCAGTTCCGGGCCCAGGCCCGCGGGACCTACAAGGTGCTCTTCAACGCCATCTTCCGGGGAAGCCAAGGGCCCGGCGAGATGACGTTCCGGTGAGGATCGGGTTCGTCGCCGGACTAACCCGATGCTTACGGCTCAGGTTGCCGGATTCGACCGCATTCGGTAAGATCGATCATCGACACATCCCCTTCCCGTACTGCAATCTTCTGAGGTTCCTCCACCGATGATTGGTTAGCGCCCCGGGCGCTCCCCCTGACAGGCTGTACCACGCTGGTATAGCCGGACCGCCCCCTCCAGTCCCATGACGGCCGTTCGCTCGTCAGCCCCGGAGGGCGTTCCCTTGAAGATCTGATGGGCGCCGGAGAGTTCCCACCTGCCGCGCGGCTCCGACTGCTCTGGCCCTGCCTACCCCCATCTCTGCCGCGCATCGCGGCTACGCGAACGACGAGACTGTCCTGACCAACTGAGGTTGGCGTTCTTTCTGTCGTCGCGTAGCCTCGCGTCTGGCACATCCTCCATGTTGACCGTCCATTCACTGACCGCTCACATCGATGAGCGGGTCGTCTTCGAGGACCTCGGGTTCTCGCTCAACGCCGGCGACGTGCTCGGCGTGATCGGGCCGAACGGCTCCGGCAAGAGCACCCTGCTCTCGCTGCTCACCGGCGAACGGAGGCCAATTAGCGGCACCATCAGCCTCGCGCCCGGCACCCGGGTCGGTTACCTACGCCAGGGCTTCGCCGACCGTCCCGACGGCACGCTGGCCGACCTGATCGACATCCCGACAGGCGGACTCGCGGCGGCATCGCTCGCCGTCGACCGGGCGGCGACCTGGCTCGGGTCGGAGATCGCCGATCCGGACGCCGCGCTGACCGCCTATGACCGGTCGCTCGCCGCCTTCGAGGGGCTGGGCGGCTACGAGGCGGTCGACCACCTCACCGCCACGATGGAACGGCTGTCGGTCGGGCCGGACTCGCTCCGGCGTGGTCTGGAGACGCCGCTTTCCGAGCTGTCCGGCGGGCAGAAGACGCGGGCGGGGCTGGCCGGACTCCTCGCCAGCCGCCCTGATCTCCTCCTGCTCGACGAGCCGACCAACCACCTGGATACCGACGCCGCCGAGATGGTCGAGCGGCTGGTCGAGGCGCAAACCGGGGCAGTCGTGCTCGTCTCGCACGACCGCGCATTCCTCGACCGTGCCGCGACCCGCATCCTCGCCCTGAACGACGACGGTCCGGGCTGGACGATCACCGCCGGCGGCTACAGCGACTTCCTCGACGACCAGAGGGCCGCGGCCGCCGAGCAGGCGTCTGCCTGGCATCGCCAGCAGGACCTGATCGAGCGGGTCGAGACGGACATCCGGGCCATCGCCGGACGGGCCCAGAAGGTCGAAGGGAAGATCCACGTCGTCACCAACCGGTGGAAGAAGTTCGCGCGCGTCGCCGTCGTGCGGGAGCGACGACTGGAGCGGTTGCTCGATTCCGAGGAGAAGGTCGACAAGCCCCGTCAGCGCTGGGGCCTGTCGGTCGATCTCCCCCCGGCTCCGCCCGGTGGCCGTGACGTTGCCCTTGTCACGAACCTAACGGTGCGGCTCGGCGAAACGACCGTGCTGGATGGTGTCTCGCTCCACCTCCGCTTCGGCGAGCGGGTCGCCCTGCTCGGGGCCAACGGCAGCGGCAAGACGACCCTGATCCGGGCGTTGCTTGGGGAGATCGAGCCGGACAGCGGCTCAGTCAGGCTCGGGGCGAACATCGTCGTCGGGCGGTTCACGCAGGAGCAGGAGAGTCTCGACCCGGAACGATCCGTTCTCGACCACATTCGCTCGGTGGCCGAGATCAGTGACACAGACGCCCGGAACTTCCTGCACCGGTTCCTGTTCTCGGCAGACGCGCCACTCAAACGGGCAGCGGACCTCTCCTACGGCGAGCGGGCCCGGCTGGCGCTGGCGATGGTCGTCCTGCGCGGCGCGAACTTCCTCGTGCTGGACGAGCCGCTCAACCACCTCGACATCGACAGCCGTGAGCAGTTCGAGGCCGCCCTGGCCGGCTTCACCGGGACGATCCTGATGGTACTCCACGACCGCCAGGCCATCGATCGGCTCTCGACCCGATCCGTCCTGCTCCGCGATGGCCGCCTCACTGAACCAGGCGACAGCTGATCGGGAACGCGAAACGAGCCCACCGGACGGACCGTCCGGTGGGCTCGTGTTCGTCGTCAGCGACCGATCACGCGTACGAAACGAGGAGACTACTCTTCCTCGTCGGTCTCGGCGGCGGTTGCTTCCGCCTCCAGCGCGGTCAGCGCGTAGTTATCGATCTCCTGCTGGAGGGCGTCTCGCAGGTTGATGAGGTCGACGAGGTCGAGGCCCGCCAGGACCGCGTTGTTCTCCGGGTCGCCATCGTCCGAGCCATTGGGTACCACCCGGAATTCGACCTCGACGCCTTCGTCCTCGCTGTCGAGGCCGGCGGCTGGGGTCTCATCCATATAGATGTTGTACGTCTCCACGTTCCATCCCTCATTGGTGGGCCGGAAGACCGGCCGGACAAACTGCCGTGGCCCATTCTAGCCGCAAAATCTTCCGGCGTGTGAATCCGCTCCGATCGGCTACCCTCTGCCGTGACCGATCCTCCGGGACCATGCACAGGAGAGCCCTAGATGACTGACCCAATCGCGGCTCACGCTCAACCTGCCTCACCGGACACTGCCGCTTCCGGCATCCTGATCCTGAACCGGGATCTCTTCTTCGGCGTCCGTCTCCGGCAGGCGCTGACCGCCGACGGCTGGCTGCCCCGCCTCGTTCCCAACGCGGGGGCCGTCGTGGAGGCACTGTCCGCCCAACCGCCTCCAGCCCTGATCGTTGTCGACATGGGGGCCAGTCCGGACTGGTCGCTCATCGAGGGAGCCGCCGCCGCGACGGAGCCCCCGACGCCAGTCCTCGCCTTCGGGCCACACAAGGATGTCGACGGCTTCCGGGCCGCGAAGGCCGGCGGGGCGACCCGTGTCGTCTCCAACGGTGATTTCCACCGCGACATGACCGGCTTCGTCCGGCGCTACGCCCGCAAGTCCTGAGAACCGGCCTGTCAGCCCGGACGTACACCTGATCAGGCTGGAGTTGCGGGATTCTCCGCAACCGAGTAAGATGCGTTCACAGTGTACGTACACCTCCCGCTGGTGACGATCCTGGCGCGAACCCGTCGTCGCGCAGACCGTCGGCCAATCGTCCATCCCAACGTTGGGATTGGCGATGCGCACAGCGAGAGGACGAGCAACGAGATGGCGGCTACCCACCAGCCTCGGTCAGTCACCCCGGCACCCCTGGCCCGTCCCGTCCGTCCCGCCGCTCAACGCCAGCCGATTCGCCCGGAGTCATCGCTCGCCGAACGGGTTGAGCGGGCCGACGGGGAAGAGCTCTTCTCCGTGCTGACCGCCGTCGAGATGTTCTTCGGCGATCTCCGCCTCGCGCCGCGCTCGAAGAAGACTTACCGGAACGGGATCGCCAAGTTCCTCCGCCACCTCGAGCAGAACGAGGGTATGAACCCGGCCGACATGCCGGTCACCTCCCTGGCGGCCGACCACGTCACGTCTTTCGCCGCCCTTCTGGTCCCGGCCGACATCCGGACGCCCGAAGAGGTCTCGCAGATGCGGACCGCCCAGAACAACCTCTCGGCCGTCCGGAAGTTCTGCGCGTATCTGTCCGCCTATGACCTGCACCCGGATCTGCCGACCGACAAGCTCCGCGTCCGGATCGCGGCCATGATGCCCCGCTTCACGCCGCCGCCACCGGACGTCAAGCTGGCCGATCTCGAGAAGATCGTGACGTTCATTCGCGAGGGCGAGCCGGCCGGCAAGCCCAACCTGGAACTGCGTCGCCTGAAGGTGCGGGCGATGATCCTGTTCCTCTACCGGACGGGCGTCCGGGTCTCCGAGCTCTGCGCCCTGCGGCGGCGGGACGTCGACCTGGCCGATGGGACGGCCGGCGTCTACCGGGCCAAGGGCGGCAAGAGCCGAACGGTTCACTTCGACATGGAGACCGCCGAGGCGATGACCCGCTACTGGTCGATGCGGGAGGACCCGGTCCGCGGCTCCTCCGCCTACCCGGCGTTCAGCGGCCGCGACAAGCTGGGCGACCCCGGCACGTCGGTCAGCCCACGCACCGTCGAGCACATCGTCGCGCAACTCTGCGTCACGACCGGGGTCGAGAGCGAGGTCACGCCGCACTCGTTCCGGCACGGGCTCGCGACCGAACTGGTCCGGCGGCGAGTGCGCGAGTCGACAGTCCAGACGATTCTCGGGCATGCTTCCCCGTCGACCACCCGGATCTACGTACACAAGACCGCCCGGGACGTCGCCGAGGAGTACCAGGATGCATTTGGGCAATACCGGCCCCCGCGCCAGTCGGCCTGACCACGACACCGGACGGATACCGCTCTCGCTGGCCTCCGCGCGTTCGCGGAGGCCAGCCGGCGTTCTGACGGTCATCGGGCTGGCGATGCTGCTGCTGTCCGGCTGCGCGTCGGACCGGGCGACGGATCAACGTCCGGCAAGGGAGACGTCCGAGACGACGCCCGGCGTGATCGTCGGCGATCAGGCGACGTACTCGGCCAACCGTTACGCCTCGCCGACCGCGATCCCGACCGCGACCGCCGCCCCACCGGCCGCCGTGCAGCAGATCGGTCTCTCGACCGGCGTCGACGGTTCCGGACAGCCCAGCGGATTCGTGGTCTCGGTGGCGGTCAATGCCGGCACGGTCTACTTCGTCGTCGATCTCGATGGGCTGCGGGCCGGCAGTGTGGTCGCGTCCTACTGGGAGAAGAACGCCGAGAAGATCCAGGACCGGGAATACGCCGGGGGAACCAGCTTTACCGTGGAGCGGGACGGCCGACAATGGGTCGCCCTGCCACAAAATCTGGACGGATCGCTGGCACCGGGCAACTATGGCGTCCGTCTCTTCGTCGATGAGGTCGAGATCGGGTCCATCGGCGTCGAACTCACCTCCGCCGGGACTCAACCGCGAGGCGTCTGACAGGGCGTGCCTGATTCGGTGTGGCCAGGTCTGGCGGGCGGCGGGCGGCTGCGAGAGAATCAGCGCGATCGATGTCCCCGACCGGACGTTCACGCCACGACTGGAGAATCAGCGAGATGGCCCAGGCAGCCGAGACGATCGAGCAGACCGAGGATGAGCGGGAGCGAATCGCCCTCGCCAGAGAGAAGCACGCCCAGGCCAAGACCCTGCTGGCCGAGAACGGTATCGCCTGTTGGCTGACCTTCACCCGCGAAGGCAGTGACGTCATGCTGCCGTTCGTGACCGGGATGCCGTACATCGCCGGGACCAGCGCCCTGATGATCTTCGCTGATGGCCCCTCAGTCGCCATCGTCGCCGACTACGACCGGAGCCAGGTCGAGGGAATCTTCGACGAGATCCACGCCTACAGCGGCGACTGGCGTGTCCCGTTCCACGCAACCCTCAGGGACCGCGACCCGGCCCGCATCGCCCTGAACTACTCAGAGCAGGACTTCGGCATCGACGGACTGACCCATGGGCTCTATCTCCAGCTCGTCCGCGAACTGACTCCGGTCGGGTTGGCCGACCGCCTCGTCTCGTCCGCGCCTGTAGCCGAGCGCATCCGGGCCCGGAAGACGGCCGCCGAGGTCGAGCGGATCCGCCGGGCCTGCCAGATCACGCAGCAGATCTTCGACGACGTCACCGGCGTTCTCAAGGCAGGCATGACCGAGCTCGACGTCCAGCAGTTCATCAACGAGCGGATGGACACCTACGGCGTCGGTCCAGCCTGGGAGGCCGCATTCTGCCCGTCGGTCGTCGCCGGCGACCGCGAGGCCGGTCACACCCCGCCGACGATGAAGCCCATTCAGCCCGGCGACACGGTCCGGATCGACTTCGGCGTGGTCGTCGAGGGCTACTGCTCGGACATGCAACGGACCTGGTATCTCTCCCGTCCCGGCGAGACCGCGGTCGACCCGGACGCCATCCACCGCTTCGCGGCCGTCACGGACAGCGTCGCGATGGCGAAGAGCCTGATCAGGCCCGGTGTGATCGGCTGGGACGTCGACCGCCCGAGCCGCCAGATCGTCGAGGATCGCGGCTACGGCTTCACCCACGCCCTCGGGCATCAGGTCGGGCGCCTCGTCCACGACGGCGGGCTGGTCCTCGGTCCGAACAACGCCCGCTACGGCGATCGCTCCGGCGGCGAGATCGAGGAGGGCATGGTCTTCACGCTGGAGCCGTGCATCCAGGGCGCCCAGATCGAGGAGGACGTCGTCGTCACGGCCGACGGTTGCGAGTGGATCGTCCCGCCGCAGACGGAGCTCTACGTCATCCCGGCCCGCTAGTGGCACCCCAAACGTGAATCGGCTGACCCTGAACAGTCCCCATCCCCGACCTGGGGTGACTCGTCGCGCTCCGACCGCCGACCGCCGACCGTCGGCTGCGACGGGCACGCTTCGCTGCCCAGGTAGGGGAGAACGCACGTGTGGCGGTCGACCAATCGTCCATAGCGAATGACGGCTGACGCGCCACTAGCTTCGTCTGTCGTCCAGCCATTGCGGAACAGGAATGAGGAGCCGACCCATGGTCCATGTGTCACCCAGCCGATCGACGCTCGCCTTCAACGGGGTCGTCGCGGCTCCTCACATCCTGGCCGCCGAGGCCGGGGTCGCCGTCCTCCGCAATGGTGGGACGGCGATGGACGCCGCGATCGCGACCAACGCCGTCCTAACGGTGATGTACCCCCACCAGACGACGGTCGGTGGCGACCTGTTCCTGCTCTACCACGAGGCGAGCACGGGAAAGCTCCACGCCCTGAACGGCTCCGGCCGGTCCGCGATGGGGACGAGCCGCGAATTCGTCCGTGTGGCAGGCCACGAGCGGATGCCGATCCGCGGCGTCCACGCCATCACCGTCCCGGGAACCGTCGACGCCTGGGTGACCGCCCAGCGCGCCTTCGGCCGCTTCACCCTCGCCGATGTCCTCCAGCCGGCGATCAATTACGCCAGCGAGGGCTTTCCGGTCTCGGTCAAACTAGCGGCCGGGCTCCGGATGGCGGAGCCGCTCCTCCAGGGCGATCCCCAGGCTCACGCCACCTACATCCCCGGCGGGATCGTTCCCGTCGTCGGGCAGCGCCTCCGGCTGCCGGCTCTCGCTGACAGCCTCCGGCTGATCTCCGCCCAGGGACGCGACGCGTTCTACACCGGCGCGATCGGCGAGCGAATCGCCGCCACGGTCCACCGTCTCGGTGGTGCCCTCAACATGGCCGACCTCGCCGCCCACCGGTCGGAGTGGACCGAACCGGTGCTCAGCACCTACCGCGACGTGACCGTGGCCGAATTCCCGCCCAACTCTCAGGGCATCACCGCCCTGATCGAGCTCAACCTCGCCGAGCTGTCCGAGCCGTCCCCGACCTGGGGTTCGGCCGCCCACCTGCACCCGCTGATCGAGGCCAAGAAGATCGCCTTCGACGTTCGCAACCGCAATCTGAGCGACCCGGACCACACCGAGATGGACGTTCCCCATCTGGTCTCGAAGGCGTATGCCGGGGAACTCTGGTCGCGGTACGACCCCACCAGGGCCGGGACGGGGCAGCCAGACGCCGACGCCGACACCGTCGCGATCTGCGTCGTGGACCGGGACGGCAACGCCGCCGCGATGATCCAGAGCCAGTACATGGGCTTCGGCTCCGGCATCATGGCCGACGGCACCGGAATCATGCTCCAGAACCGGGGCGGTTACTTCTCGCTGGACGACGATCATCCCAACCGGCTCGAGCCGGGCAAGCGGACCCTCCACACCCTGATGCCGGGGATGCTCTACCGAGACGGCCAGCTCGCCGGACCGCTCGTTACGCAGGGCGGCGACGCGCAAGCGCAGGTCCACCTCCAGCTCGTCACCAGCCTGGTCGACTATGACCTCTGGGACAACCCGCAGTTCGTGCTCGACCTCCCAAGGTGGGTGTCCGGCGGCGATCGCGACGAGCCGGACACGCTCCTCCAGGTCGAGGAGCGCTTCGAGCCCGAGACGATCGACGAGCTGACCGCGATGGGCCATGTCGTCCAGACGATCGCCCCGTTCGCCAGCAACGTCGGCCTCGCCCAGTTAATCCTGCGTAACCCGGAGTCGGGGCTGCTGCTCGGCGCCAGTGACTGCCGGGCCGACGGCGTCGCCCTCGGCCTGTGACGTCCAGGGGACGGGAGGACGCCGCACCCGAGGCGCCTGGCGACGGCACCATCGAGCGGAGCGACGTCGAATGGCGCCGCCGCCTGATGGTCTTCGGCGACTCGATCAGGTCTGACTTCGACAACCCGCTGGCGACATCATGGCGGGCGATCATGCGAGCACTGACTCGGGCCGGTCACGAGGTCGTCTTCATCGAGCCCCGCCGCAGTGAGAGCCTGACGCGGTTGCTTCGGCACCGGGGCTCGGCGCCGCTCCGCCAGTTCGCCCAACACTACCCCGACCTCCAGTACCGGACCCTTGAGTTACCCCGTGGCCGGGAGCTCAGCATCTGGCTCGCCCGGGAACTGGCGCTGGTTGACGCCGTCGTCGTTCTCGACAACGCCTCCGACGAGATCAGGTCCCTGATCACTGCCTATGATGAGCCGCGTCTGCTCAGAATCGAGCAGTCGGTGAGCGGCTACATCGCCAGTGGCCTGCCCGATCCACTCGATCTGGGACCGGCGATCGACATTACCGACGTTCATTCCAGGCAGTCCATCCGGTCAGATCCGTCCCGACTAGCCGTGCTGGCGTGGGACGCCGAACAATCGAGCCTTGCGACCCAGGTCTGGCACGCGGCGATGACCATCGTTCCCAATGCCAGCCGGTCCAGCCTGGGATCAATGGCACTGGATGGCTGGGTGCGGATCACAGAGCTCGACCTGGGTTCGACCCTGCGGGAGGTCGATCTCGCACTGGTCGTCGCGACGCAACACCCGACCGGCCCGGCGTCGTCCGTCCGGTCCCTGCTCCCGTGGTCGTTCGGGATACCAGCCCTGACGGTGGCATCGCATCCAGGCGAGGTCAGCGGTCAGCTTCCGGGACCAGTCGTCGCTGTCGACGACCTGGTCCAGCCGATCGAACACCTGGTGGGCCTCCCGTGGCCCGACCTGTCACGCTGGTCGGCTGACCGCCAGGCTGCCGGACTGATCGCCGCCATCAACCGGAGCCGCGACGCATTGCGAGCCGAACGCGTCTAACCTCAACCGCCGAACGCAAGCGGCTTCGCTACCGGCGTGGCGGGTTCACGGTCACGGACCAGCCAGTCCTCGAGACGTCCGGTCAGCGCTTTCCGCTGGTCGGTCCAGTAGGCCCAGTTCTCGACGAACTGCTTCTCGCGCAGCCCGTCAGCAGTCGGGATGAACAGAAGCCGGTCGGCCGGGATCATCGGCAGGGCTCGAGGGTTGACCGGACCGAACGGGAGGATGTTGCAGAAGTTCGCCTGCGGGACCGAGCGTGTCGCGTAGTTGATGAAGTCCATGCCGACATCGGCGTTCTGGGCTCCGAGCGGGACGGTCCATGAATCGCCGGACAGCATCCCGCCGATCCACTGAGCCGCGACCCGCCCCGCGATCTCAGGCGCCCCGATCCGGACGTTCCAGGCGGTCGCCAGACCGACCTCTCCGCTGAGGACGAGCTGGACCGGCTGCTGGGCGTCCTCGTACCACGACAGCACACTGGGAAAGATCCGCTCCAGCGACGTGAACGCCCGGTCGGTATCGAGCGGGTAGAGGTCGGTGAAGCCGACGCCGTCGGCCAGCAGCGCGAACTCCAGCGTCCCGACCGGGTTGCGGCGCAACGCTCGCAGGCCGCCGAATTGGCCAGTATCCCAGAAGTCCGCCCATGACTCGGGCACGTCCGCCGCCCCAGCGCCGTAGGCTATCGTCGTCGAATAGAGATCGACCACGACGCCGTGCTGCATCGCGATACCGATGTCCTCGAACAGCGCCGTCGGGTCGACGACCGCGTAGTCGATCGGCGTCAGATACCCATCCCGACCGAGCTGAATGACGTCCTCGGTCGGGACGCAGCAGGCATCCCAGACTGTCTCTTCGTTCCGGACCTGCTGCCGCAGCCGGTCGACGTCGACCACCTCCACACTCAGGCGGGCGCCGGTCGCCTCCTGGAACGGCGTGAAGAAGGCAGCGGCCTGGGCGTCCTGATACGCACCGCCGGGAGTCGCCACCGTGAGCGTTCGACCGCGCCAGCGATCTGGATCCTGGTAGGCGGCCAATGGCGTCGCGATCAGTTCGGGGGTCGTGGTCGGCGTCACCTCGATCGGCGCGGTCGGTTTGATCGTCGGCGCGGCCGTCGGATCGTCCTTGCCGCCACCACCACAGCCGGCCAGCGTCAGCGTTCCACCCGCCGCGACAAGGCCAGCACCGGCCCGGAGCAGTGACCGCCGGGTGACCCCACTTGATGTCGACCGATCGCTCGGCATGAACCATCTCCCTGACACGGACGGATCGAACATGGCAAATGGCCGCAGACCTCATGTCAGGCGGAAACAAGCGTCCGGGAAGTGTACAGGCGGAACCCGTCGGTCGCCGTGACGGGTCCGGGCTCAGCTCCGCACGCTAGCCCCGGCCACGCGGATCGCCCAGCAGCCACGAGTTGAAGGCCTCGTTGGCGGCCGTGGCGTTGTCGACCCACCACTCGGTATCGGATCTGATCAGGCGGGAGAGGTTCAGCGGGCTCGTCGCGAGGTTGATCCGGAGCAGCGGATCGACGAGATCAAGGGCAGCGGACGAGACGGGCGCGAGCGAAGCCACCGTCGCCAGCCCCGCCTGGGCCGCGGCCGTCAGGGCGAACCGGAGGAAGTCATGCGCAATGTCGGCGTTCGCGGCGCCGTCCGGGACGACCCAGTAGTCCGCGACGAGCAGCCCCTGATTCCAGACCGGCTGCACGGGGCGCCCCGCCCGCTGAGCCTGAACCACTTGATGCGCCAGCGCGCTGCCGAACGCCGCCCGACCGCTGCTGAGCCAGTCGATCACCTGCGGGCCCGTCTCCCACCAGCGATCGACGATCGACCCACTGATCCGGCGAAGACCGGCGACCGCCCGCTTCAGGTCGAGTGGGTAGAGACTGGCCGGGTTGACCCCATCCGCGAGCAACGAGAACTCGAAGGTCCCGTAAGGACCCTTCGCCAGGGTGCGAGTACCAGGCAACGTCCCGGATTGCCACCAGTTCGCCCAGTCGACAGGAATGGCATCGACCGTGACCGCGTCGTTCCGGTAGGCGCTCACGATCGCGTTCCCGTAGGCCGGGATGGCCGTTGCCGTCGCCGGAATCAGGTCGGGGAAGCTCTCGTCACTCCCGACCGGCTCCAGCCGCGACAGTGCTCCGGCCGCTCCAAGCTGGCCGGCCCACCGGTCGCTGACGAGGGCCAGGTCGACCGACGGCTGTCCAGCCGAGAGGTCGCCGTAGTCGGGGAAGTCGATGCGCAGCCGACAGCCGGTCGCCGCGGCGAACGGTTCGAGCAGGATAGTTCGTAGCGCCTCGCGGATGTCGTCGCCGGCCGTAGCGACTCGCAGATCGCGGCCCTGCCATCGTCTCGCCGGACCATCAACCCGAGCCGCCAGACCAGAGATACCCTCAGCGGTCGGCATTGGGACGACCGGTCCGTGCCGCGGTGTCTCGACGACGCAACCAGTGAGCAGGAGACTGGCGGCCGCCGAACCGAGCAACGACCGGCGCGAGAGACGCCGGCTGTTTCCCGGACCGACCGATGCGTGTCGGGACGGTCGGCCTGGCCTGTTGGGCATCATCGTCCTCTCCACCAGGCCGCCAGGAGCCGTCCCGAAGGACAACGACCGACAAACGCTGCTCAAGCGCTGGCGGTCGCCATCGCCGCCTTGAGCAGGCCCGGCACCTCGAACGGCGCCTTCGCGACGCGGACGTTGGCCGCTTGGAGGGCAGCGATCTTGTCGGCCGCCGAGCCGGTTCCGCCGGAGATGATCGCGCCGGCGTGGCCCATCCGCTTGCCCGGCGGAGCGGTCTGTCCGGCGATGAACCCGACGACCGGCTTCGTCACATGGTCCCGGATGAACGCCGCCGCGGCCTCCTCGTCGGAGCCGCCGATCTCGCCGATGATGACCATCGCGTCGGTACCGGGGTCGTCCTGGAACAGCGACAGGACATCGACGAACGACGTGCCGATCACCGGGTCGCCGCCGATGCCGACCGCCGAACTCTGGCCGAGCCCGGCCCGGGTGAGGGCGTCGACGACCTCGTAGGTCAGCGTGCCACTCCGCGAGACCAGCCCAACCCGACCGGGCTGATGGATGAAGCCGGGCATGATGCCGACCTTCGCCTCGCCGGGGGTAATCGCGCCAGGGCAGTTCGGGCCGAGCAACCGGGAGCCCTTCTCCCTGACGTACCGGAAGACCGGGACCATGTCGTTGATCGGGATGCCTTCGGTGATGCAGATCACGAAGTGAATCCCCGAATCGACGGCCTCGTAGATCGCGTCCGGAGCGAACCGGGCCGGCACGTAGATGATCGAGGTGTTAGCGCCCGTCTCCGCGACAGCGTCGGCGACCGTGTTGTAGACCGGCACACCGGCGACCTGCTTCCCGAGCCCGCCTGGCGTCACACCCGAGACGACCTTCGTGCCGTACTCGACCATCTGGGTCGTGTGGAACGTTCCCTCGCGACCGGTGATGCCCTGGACCAGAAGACGCGTGTCGTTCCCGACGAGAATGCTCACTGTTCGCTCCAATGTGGTGGGTACCGGTAGTCCAGACAGGGGCCGGACGGATACCCGTCCCACCCGACTCAGGCGGCTGCCTGGACCACCTGCGCCGCGGCGGCATCCATCGTATCGACCGCGGTCAACCCGGCCTCGGCCAACAAAACCCGACCCTCCTCGGCGTTGGTCCCGGATAGGCGGACGACGATCGGGACCGTCACGTTGACGCGAGACAGCGCCTCACGGATGCCCTGGGCGACCACGTCGCCGCGGGTGATCCCGCCGAAGATGTTGATGAGGATCGCCCGGACGTTCGGATCGGCTGTGACGAGGCCGAAGGCGGTCGCGACCTGCTCGGCACTGGCTCCGCCGCCGACGTCGAGGAAGTTGGCCGGGTCGCCGCCATGCAGCTTGACGGCATCCATCGTCGCCATCGCCAGACCGGCCCCGTTGACGATGCAGCCGATACTCCCGTCGAGCTTGACGAAGCTGATCCCGCTCTTGCGCGCCTCGAGCTCGGTCTCGTTCTCCTCCGCCATGTCGCGCAGGTCCTCGAACCCCGGATGCCGGAACAGCGCGTTGTCGTCGAAGCTCATCTTGCTGTCGAGCGCAAGCCAGTCGCCGCTGGCAGTGATGATCAGCGGGTTGATCTCGGCCAGTGTCGCGTCCTCCGCGAGGAAAGCGCGGTACAGGTTGCCGGCGATGGCCGCGAAACCGGCGACCTTGTCGGCCGGAATGCCGAGATCGAAGGCCATCTGACGGAACTGGAACGGCTGGACACCGCGGTCCGGGTCCGCGTGGAGGCGGATGATCTTCTCCGGGTTGGTCTGGGCGACCTCCTCGATCTCGACCCCGCCCTCGGCACTGGCCATGATCAGGATCTCGCGGGCGTTGCGGTCCAGGACGACGCCCAGATAGAACTCCTTGCTGATCTCGACGCCGGGTACGACGAGGACCTTCGCCACGATGTGGCCCCTAATATCGAGCCCGAGGATCGCCTGGGCGGCCGTCCGGGCCTCCTCTGGCGTCCGGGCCAGCTTGATGCCGCCAGCCTTGCCGCGACCGCCGGAATGGACCTGCGCCTTGATCGCGACGAGCCGGCCGGCCTCTCGGGCCGCCGCCTCGGCACCCTCCGGTGTCGTGGCGACCGTCCCGCCGTTGACTGGTATCCCGTGGCTGGCGAGGATCTCCGCCGCCTGATACTCGTGGATGTCCATCGCCGTCTCTCACTCCCTGACTCATCGCTCGTTTGGGACACCGTCACGGTTCCTGGTCATGACCCGCGGACCCTTCTGGGAGGCGGGGGCCTCGTCTGCCCGGACCGGGCAGGCGGACCCGCGGACCCAGGCCCAGGCGTCCGCGTTGCCGCAGGCATCCTACCAAGACTCGGCGATCCGGGAGCGAGGAGCGCTGATCGCCCTGGTTGGCAGCGGTCGGCGGGGGCTCAGAGCAATTACCACCATGGCCAACGAGCCAACGATTGCGACGCTGACGGTCGCGAACCTCGCTTCCGCGGTCCGGCATCGGGACGGTGCTCGAAGGAGCCCGGGAAAGGCCGGAAAGGGTATTGAAAATCGAGTTGGTATGATAGTATGCGGAGGACGCTCCAATGCTCACACGTTGCCTGGAACCAAGATCGGGGATCCATTGTTCGTTGTGCCTGGGAACGTCCGACAATTGTGCATTGTCGCGGATGACCGCGACAGAGAGGTTCCCCAAGACAGATGAGTGATCGTACAGTGACCTGCCGCGACTGCGGCGATGCGTTCGTGTTCACGGCCGGTGAGCAGGCCTTCTACACCGAGCGTGGCTTCTCGGAGCCCCAGCGCTGCCCGACCTGCCGGGCGGCCCGCAAGTCCCAACGCAACAGTGGCGACAGCTACGGAGCTGGCGCTGGCGGGGGCAGTTCCTACGGTGGCGGCGGAAGCTCCTATGGTGGTGGAGGCGGCTCATACGGCGGCGGTGGATATTCCAGCGGCGGCTCCGGCGGCGGGTCCTACTCATCCGGCGGAGGTAGTGCCGGCTACTCCAACGCGCCCCGCCAGATGTTCGCGGCGGTCTGCTCCGGCTGCGGCAAGGAGACGGAAGTCCCCTTCCAGCCCCGCATGGACCGCCCGGTCTACTGCCGTGACTGCTTTCAGGAGCGCCGGACCTCTGCCCCACGCGATGGCGGTGGTGGCTACGGCAACAGCTACTAGGCTCTAGACGAACCGATGACTGGCGACCTGCCCGCGCGACGACCGCACGGGCAGGTCGTTTGCATGTCAACCGATGGTGTCTCGGACCGATCGTCATCGGCTGGACTCACCCGGAGTTCGAGGCCGAGCACATCCCCGGATATCCAGACGGATCGCGAGTTCCGGACGGGTGAACAGGTGAGGACGAAGGTGGCGAGCGTCGAAGGAGCACGGATTCGAGCGGGAGACCGGATCGATCTGCGGAGGCACGTTCCTGGCAACCTGGCCAGTTTCCAGAGCTGGTACGCCGATCCGGACATCGCCGGGATGCTTCGCCACGATCTCAGCCCGCTCAACGCCCGGCAATCACAGAGCTACTTCGAGACGCTCATCCTGCCGCTGTCGGCCCGGGGATTCTGCTGGGCGATCGTCGATCGGACGGACGGTCGCCTCCTTGGAACGACCGCCCTGACCGAGGTCACCTCCCGAACCCGGTCGGCGCTGTTCCGGATCGTGATCGGCGAGCGCGACACCTGGGGCCAGGGCTTCGGGACCGAGGCGACCCGGCTGGTCTGTGAGGAAGCGTTCGCCGCGTTGAACCTCCTCCAGATTCGGCTCGAGGTCTTCGAGCACAATCAGCGGGCGATCGCGACCTATGAGCGGGTCGGCTTCCATCGGACCGGGTCACACGTCGAGTTCGTGCGCAACCGGGGCATCGATCTCCACATCCGGGAGATGGCGCTTGGCAAGGCGGACTACGACCGGCTTGGCACCTTCGCGTCCCGGGTTCCTCCCTATCCTCCCGGCGAATCGGTTGCCGATCGGACCGCTTCCCGGTGATGCATCCGTATCGACGGATCGAGGTCGGCACCACCAGGCTCAACAGGAGTTGGCCATGAGCCTCGTCGCCTGGTCTGTCCCCATCGGGATCAATTGCAAGCGACCACGGGCGCCGCGCCGTCGGATGGCGCTTACCCTGCTGACGGTACTCGTCCTCGGTGGACTGGTTCCTCAGCCGGCCGTGAGTCAAACGGTTCTGATCCCGGAGCAGACGATGGCGCGGGTCATCCACGCCAGCCCGGATACCCCTGCCCTCGATGTCTACATCGATGATCGACTCCTGGCCGGCGCGATGTCCTTCGGGGACGTCTCCGGATACCTGCCGATCGAGACCGGAGACCATGAGCTGCAGGTCGTCCCGGCCGGCGGCGATCCGCTCCGCCAGGCGCTGTTCACGGTCGAGCTCACCTTCGCGGTCGATACGTTCCAGTTGCTCGCGATCCAGAACTACCTCAACGGGATCACGTTGAGCGCCTATGAGCAGGACGTCTCCCGGATCGACGGTCAGAGCATCGCGAGGATTCGCCTCATCCACCTGGTCCCGGACGCCAACGGACTGACCATGGCGCTGCCGAACGGCGACGTCCTGTTCGACAGCGTCGTTCCGCTGACGGCCAGCCGGTACAAGGACATCCAGGCGGGAAGCCAGTCGATCACGATCCGGCCGGAGCGACAGGAGATCATCGCCGAGATCACCCAACCGCTCTTGCTCCTGCCGAACGCGGACTACGACATCGTCGTCATCGGTCAGCTCCGTGACGATTCCGTCAGGGTCCTCCCGCTCGCCGTCGCGACTGCTCAGCCGTGCGGACAGTTCCTCGGCATCGGCGGGACCGAATCGAGCTGCCTGCGGGTCGTGAATGCTTCTCCGGATATCCCGGCCATCGATGTCTACGCTGGCGATAGTGTCCAACCGGTCGCCTCCGGGCTGACCTTCGGCGTCGTCTCGCCGGTCATCAGCGTCCCGTCCGGCGATGTCGAGGTCCGGATCGTCCCGGCGGGCGGCGCACCGGACAGTGAGCTGGCGACGACCTCGCTCTTCCTGGAGAACGGCGACGGTCTGCTGCTGGTCTCGTCCGGACCAGCGGACCGGGCGGTCCTCGAGGACTACGACGATTCCGGCCAGCCACTTGGGGGCGACCAGGTCCGCGTCTCGGTGGTCCATCAGGCGAACCACAGCGGGATGCTGGATGTCACGGCTAACGGTGAGCCGCTCGTGCGGGCGATCCTGGAGAGCGAGGAGAGCGACTCCCGGCTCGTCTCGGCCGGATCCTATGTGTTCGCGGCGACGACCAACCCCGATGGCGATCGGGTGGCGCAGAGTCAGGCGATCGTGCTCGTCGCCGGAATGTCGTACCGGATCATCGTCGCCGGAGACTCCGACGAAGGTCTCGTTTCGGTCATCCCGGCCGGGCTACCGGTACCGATCGACACCGGGATCCCGGCCCCTTGACTGCGGCGGGTCGTGCCGCGAATGAAGGCAGGCGAGAATCGACGTGACCCCAGCGTGGGTACCGATCCGGGTATGCTCCAGTGACTGGCAGACCGTTGCCGGACAGCATCGCGATCCCGGAGGATCAGGACCATGCGATCAGGAACACCGCCCGACCGGCACCGGTCAACGTTGGGCACCGCTCTGATGACTCTGCTGCTCGCGATCGTGCTCCTGCCTCAGATCGGCATGGGGGCGCAGGAATCGACCCCGCTCCCGGCCGGAACTCCCACGCCGGCGCAGTCATGCGGCGAGCGGCTCGGCATCGGTGACGCCAGCGTCGCCTGCCTGATCTTCATCCACGGCTCCAGCGACGCCGGCCCGGTTGACATCAGCGTCGGCGGTGCCGCGCTGTTCAGCGGCGTGGCGTTCGGCTCCAGCACCGGCTTCGTCGCCCTGCCGGCCGGTACCTACGACATCGTCGTCACCGCGTCGAGCCAGCCCGACGCCGTCCTGATCGACGCCCCGAACCAGCAACTCAGTGAGGGGCAGGGTGTCGAGGTCGCGATCGTCGGTTCCCGCGATAGCGCGACGCTCACGGCGCTGACGCTTCCGGTCGACGTGGCAACTCCAGCACCGGGCACGGCATCACTCCGCGTGGTGCAGGCGATCCCGGACGCCCCGCCGCTGGACATCGGTCTCCCGGCGGGCGCAACGCTGATTTCAGGTCTTGCCCCGCTGACGGCGTCCGGGTACCTGACGATCCCGGCCGCGGCCGCGTCGATCGAGATCCGCGCCGCCGGCTCACCCGACGTGCTCTTCCCCGTCCCGAACTTCACCGCCCCCGGCGGCGCAACCCTCACTGTCTATGCGCTCGGCAGCGTCACCAACCCGACCGGGATCGTCCTGCTGACGGTCCTCATGCCGGGCAGCGAGAGCCAGCCGCCGGGGACGCTGGTCCTGGCGACGCCTGCCGCGTGACGCGATACCGATCGATTATGACCTCGAAAGGGATGATGGCCGAATGACCACTAGACCCGCGGACGTGCTTCCACCCGTCGGAACGCGACACCAGACGATTCGCCGAGCTGGACTCGTCCTGAGCCTGACGACGCTTCTCGTCACGCCCACGTTCGTCTCCGGATTCCTGAACGCTGACCCGGCCCATGCGAGCCAGCAGACGGCAGCGACACCAGCCGGCACGCCGATCGCCACGCCAGGCAGCGATGCTGACACACGGTGCTCGGTGGTCCTCGGAATCGGCGACGAGGGCGACGCCTGCGTCGCGTTCGTGAACGCCGTGCTCCTCGGTGATACCGTCGACTTCACCGTTCCTGACGCAGCCGACACAACGGCAACCGGGGTCGGAGCGGGAGAGTACGTCGATTTCGTCGCCGTTCCGGCAGGCGACGAGTCAGCCGTCGAAGTCACGGACACAGCCGCGCCCGACGTCGTTATCGCCGACGCGGCACTCGATCTGGCGCCCGACATCGCCTATGTCATCGTCCTCGAGCAGGTGTATGACGAGAGCACGCCGACACTCACCGCCGTCCCGTTTGACCTCGCACCATTGGGCACGGACGAGGCCAGGGTCGCGTTCCACCATGCCGTGAGCGATGCCGACCAGTTGTCGGTGCTCGGCCTTGACGCCCCATCCGACGAGGGAATCCTGCCGGGCGAGACGACCGACCCGATCGATCTGGCCGGCGGCGACTACGAGATCGATGTCGTCCCGGGGAACGCGCCGGACCAGACCCTCGCTACTCTCAACGTCCAACTCGAAGCCGATATCAGCTACCTGGTCATCATGGGCGGCTCGACCGGCGATCAGACCGTCACGGTGATCTACGCCGCCGCCCCGGTCGCGACGCGGCCCTGACGAAGAGACGTGGATCAGGTGTCCTCGAGCGAGCGAAGACCGTCCGCGAGAGGACTGACCAACCTGCCTTTCCGATCGATCGAATGGCGGTCGTTACAAACGATGCGGCGCAACGGAACAGGGTCTCCCTTCGATCGAGGGGAGACCCTGTTCCGTTGACGACCCGGTTCCGCTGTCAGACAGCCTCGATGAAGTCGGCGGAGACCCAGCCAGTAATGGACGGATCGTCAAGTGACTGGACCTGCACCCAGGTGATCCCATCGGCGTCGACTGGCTCCCCGATCACGACGAACTGGGAACCGGCCGCCTCGACCGCAAGCACGACCTCAGCGTCAGCAGCTGGATCGGACCGGACGTTGACGCCAACGTCGCTAGTCGCGACCGTGGCGCCGATCGAGAAGCTCCCGGACGCACCGGACCCGGCATCCACCGTGGGCTCGACAGCCGTCTCAGTCGGAGCGTCGATCGGTTCGGCTGGCGTCGCCGTTGCCGCGGCCCGGGGCGAGCGGCTGGTTTCGGGCAGTGGCGTCGAGTTCGGATTGGTCGAAACGGAGGGAACCGTGACGATGCTGATCGACCCGACCCCTGTGGCACCCGGCGTCCCTTCGACGCCAGTCGAGGCGCCGGAGTCGACCGTCTCGCCGCCCGTCAGGGTCATCCGCGTGAATCGGAGCTCGCCGTCCGGTACGGTGATATCTCCGTGCCCTTCCGGGAAGAACAGCCCGTCTCCCGAGATGAGCGTGTAGGCGGAGCCAGGGTTGGAGTCGCGTTGAGGTCCTGGCGAGACGGTGCGCGAGACCTGCACCCGGCCGCTGTCGGTCGTAATGTCGACCCCGTTGGCCGTGTTCGACAGCATCGTCACCGCTGAGGACGCGGAGAGGGGCTGGTCAGGGGTGACGGTAACTTCGTCGAGCACGAACCGACCCGGACTGGCCGGCAGAGCCGTCGCGACGCCATCGCCGAGGATCTGGTTGGTCACGCCGTCATAGGCGTTGCTGGCCGGCTCGCCGTCCGCATAGGTGATGCCTGGTGGGCGCTGGTGACCGGCTGGCAGCATGATCGTCGAGAGCAGGGTGACGGGCTCGGTACCGGCATTGCGGAAGGCGTAGAACGTATCGATCGGGAGGACGATGATGTCACCCGCCGCCAGCGAAACGTCCTGTCCAGCGGTAACGGCCGCCGGGGCCGCTGCCCCGAGGGTGACCGACGCGAGGTTGCCCTCGTCACGCACGACCGCCGTCAGCGTACCGGACTCGACCCGGTCGATCTTGGGTCCAGGGTGGCTCCGCATCGGGATCGAGGAGCCGGGCTGCATCGTGATCCCGATCAACCGAACGAAGGAGGGAGCGAGTGGCATCGGATCGATCACGACATCGACCTGCGGTGTCGTGGCCGTCGGTGCATCGGACGCAGCCTCACCTTCGGCGGTTGACCCGGAAGGCCGAAGCGAGACACCAGCCATGAGTGCCGCCAGGAGGACGACCACCGTCACCAGTCGAACCAGTGGAGTGGAGCCAAGAATCAGCGGTCGTCGCATGCATTTCCCTTCGGCTGGCCGGCATGACCGGCTAAACGACATCGTTCGTAACGGACCGGGCCAACTCACCGTGGCGTGGCGTCACCAGGGTTTCTCCAAACAGGATAGCGCTGATCGTGACCTCAGCGCGGATCAGCTCTGAACATTCCGACCATGGATCATGGACCGACATCTGGAATGTATCTTGGCCCAGACCTCACAACGGTGCAATGCGAAACACCACATGGACTGCCGATTCGATCCCGGCGCGTCGGCCGTGACACAATGCTTGTCTGCGCGGGCTCCATCCCTCTTCCCCGACGAGGCGATATCCCGTCACCTACGCCCGGATCGTCGACCAGAGCCGGCATGATCGATGCCGTATCATTCCTCTGTCGTTGCGCCCTGCCCACCCGGAGCACGGTCCCATCGTGCGTCGACCCTCTAGCTCAATGGCAGAGCACCGGACTTTTAATCCGTGGGTTCTGGGTTCGAGTCCCAGGGGGGTCACCCGTCAGAAACCCTGCTCCGGCGGGGTTTTCTGCTGTCTGACACGTCATCTCGCATCCCTCCCGAGAGGTTACTGTCGCCAAACCTGTCGCCAAAGGTCTCCGGTAGGCCCGATCTGCTCCCGGTTTCATGCTCTCTCTAGGGTTGAACATTCGAACTTTCGAAGTTACGGGCGAGCCGACCGCAAACAGCCCGTGAGAGTCACCGTTTTGGTGCATGTGGTCTGCTTTCGGGGCATTCGAACTTCTGGTTGGACATTCGAACTTCTGAGCGTTCATCTCGCGCTCCCCTCCCGGACACTGAAGAGGTCATCTAGTCGCCCAGTGGCCTCCCGGAGCTGATCGGCGTCGACGTGGGTGTAAATATTCGCGGTCGTGCTGAGCTGGCTGTGCCCGAGGATCTCCATGACGACTCGCTGGGCGACACCCTTGGCCGCCAGGAACGATGCGCAGCTGTGCCGCAGGTCGTGGTACCGGCGCACTGGCAGGCCGGCCGTCTCGAGGATCGCCCGGTAGGTCTTGGTGATGTTAGCCGTGTCCAGCGGGGTACCGATCGTCGAGGTGAAGACGAGATCCCACGCCACGCGGCGCTCGGGATCCGTCGACACCAGCCGACCCTTGCCGCCCCACCGAGGCCCGGCAACCAGGCGTTCCTCGAGTTGGCGACGCCGGTGATCCTTCATCGTCCGGAGGAGTTCGCCCGGGACCGGCAGGGTGCGACGCGAGCGCTTCGTCTTCGGCTCGACCAGCGTCAGCACCGTACCGGGCTTCGGGTTGTCCGTCGTCGACTTCGCCTTGATTTGCTGGAGCTGCCAGCGGACCGTGAACGTTCCGGCGTCGAGGTCGACGTCTGACCATGACAGGCCGAGCGCTTCGCCCTGCCGGAGCCCGAGGGCCAGGGCGACGCTGAACAGCGCCTCCAGCCGGTCGCCCTGCGCCGCGGCGAGGAACCGATCGGCCTCGGCCCGAGTCAGCGGCTTCGCCTCGAACGAGACGGCCGGTCGCGGTTGCGTGAGCTCGGCGACGTTGCGATTGAGCAGGTCCCAGCGCATCGCCTGGTTGAGCGCCGAGCGTAGGACGGCGCGGTGATAGTTCACGGTCGTCGACGACAGCCCCGTCTTCTTTGTCTCCGAGGTCTTCCCGTCGATCGAGGGCCTACCGGATGGCTTTCTGCCCGCTACTTGCTTGTGGGTCATGTAGGAGGCGATGTGCTGGGCGTTGAGGGCCGAGAGCTTGTACCTGCCGAGGCTGGGGATCAGGTGCGTCCGGCAGACGAGTTGGTAGCTCTCAAGCGTCCTGGGCCGAACATTCGGCGCGACGGCGTGCTCCAGCCAGTGCTCGAGGTACTGGCCGACCGTCTGCTCCCGGGTCTGGACCGTGAGGCCATCCGACCGCGTCCGAAGCGCCTGCTGGAGCTTCCGGTTGGCCTCGGCCCGGGTCTTCCCATAGAGCCGCTTCCGGATGCGCTTGCCATCGGGACCGTAGCCCAGCGAGACATCGGCCACCCAGAGGCCGTCACTGGCCCGCTGATGGAGGCTGCCCTCGTTGTGGCCGCGTTTGCCTTTCTTCGGCACGTCGCTCATGTCTGGTCCTCCTGGCCCGGTTCAGCGCGAGTGGCACGGTATGGCACGATTCGCGGCCTGATTCGATCCGTCAGGTAAGTTTCCCAAAGAAATCAACGACTTCGGAAAAGATTCCCGAAAGTTGTGACAAGAGCGTCTGACTCCCCCCAATGGCTAACTGACTGACCGCCTGCTTCGAAGCGTCCGATCCCAATTCGGCTAACCAGTCCTTGGCCGCTTCGAGCCGGCCCGCCTCATCATCAACCATCGTCGCGTCTTCAAGTCCTGATATGGCGTCGGGACTAACGCCTGACGCTTCGAGGAATCGTCGAAGGCTTTCGAAGTCGCCTGAAACAACGGAATGAGAGCTGGTCTGGTGGGCACCCGGACTCTGGATCGCTAACTGGCCAGACACTGGTCCGGTCACAGCGATAAGATTTCCATAAAGGTTTATACGGTCTTCTCTATCAAGACTTTTAGGAATGGACGATGCACGCGCCTCAATCGGATCAGTCAACGCTGGATCCAGGTAGAACATCCCTTTCGTGGGGCCGCCTTGCGAAAAATGTATCTGACCACGAAGCATGAGCGTCTCCATGAAAGTTGGCTCGGTCTGCATCCGACCTTCAGGAAGTCCAGGATGATGGATGAAGAAACCTGAATCTAACCAACGAGTAGTGAAGTAGTCCTGACTTGTCATGTAGGCGTCCACAAACGACGCAAGCAAATGCGTCCGGTAAGCGATCATTTCTCCCGGTGTTTTCGGATTCCATCGTGCCTCCCGATTCTTTCGCTGCATCTCTCGTTGGATTGCGTCAAGTGCCGGTTCGAGCCGTTGACCACGGAAGATACTAGGGCGAATCAGGCGGTCTGGTTCGTTCACGTAAGCCTGTCCAGGCCGACGCGATCGTTGGTCTCGAATGGACCAATCACTAGCGACTACCCGGAAATCTCCGACATCCATCCCGAGTTCCTGGAGTCGATCAAGCTCACCATGAAGAATCGCGACCTCCCGGTCGCCGTAGTGTCGGTGGTTCACACTCAGGAGTCCCCTGAGCTTGCTCTCGCTACGGTTCAGGGTTTCGATTAGCTGAGCCGAACCTCCGTCCTTCACCCCGTCGCCCAAACAGACCACCTTTCTTACTACACTGCTAGTCGATCACCGGTTCCGAGGCAGAGCCGCTGCGTCGACCCGGGCATCATGATCAAGACGAAGGTCAGGCAGCCCTAGCCGCTCCGCAGCTCTTGCAGAATCGTTCATCGGCAGTGAACTCCGCGCCGCAGTTGGTACAGTAGCGAGCAGCGCCAGCAGCCACCTGTGGCGTCGACTGCGGCATCATTACCAGACCAGCGATCTTGACCATGTCGTCACCGTCGATTAGGACGATGTCGTGCTGCCGCGCAAGGCGTACTGCCGGGACGCTGTAGTCCGCAGTCGTCATATAGATCCCACGTTCCGCCTGATGATGGACCGACTTCATCCCGATGAACATCTGGAGCGCCGGAGACCCCACCTTCGTCCCAGGCTTGTACCGCTTGCACTGCACGACAGTAGAACGCCCCACGTTGTCGATTCCGAAGATGTCTGCCGTCAGGTCGCCAGCGCCACCGACTCGACGGACCTCCGTGTAGCCGATGCCTTCGAGCGCCCTGACGCAAAACTCCTCGAACCCAGTTGGCGTCATCGCCAGTAGGTGATTGATGGTGATGAGGGATGACTCACGCCGTGGCGCTACGGGGAGCGGTTGGTGGGCGGTCTCGGCGAAAGCTGACTGTCCGGCGGGTGAGAGTTGCTCCGCATCGGTCTTGGCTGACATTTGTTGTGGCGTCAACGGCCTTCCCTCCTGCGGCGTGGGGAACGGGCCGGTCTCGCGATCTCGAATGTCAGCTTCCCGCGCCGCGAGGTCCTGTTCACGTCGTTGGAGCTCCCTGTCCCGCTGCACCTGGAGTTGCTGCTCGCGTTGCGCGAGTTCCGCGGTCTGGCGATTGATCTGCGCTTGCCGTTGATCAAACATGGGAGAGACGGCGAGGTCGATTGCGGCGGGCGATCCACGACCTCGACGCACCGGCGTCACCTTTGTCCGCGCGACGAAGCGTCCTTCCTGGTCCCGGGCACGGCTCCCACGCCGACGTTTGATACGATCGAAGACGAACGCCACCGCAAGAACCACGAGGATAAAGAACACGGCCGTGCCAATACCAGCCCCGCTGCCGTCCAGGATCCCGATGAGCACGAAGAGCGCGACAAGGAAGGTGGCGAACGGGTGCCGGCGGATCAGCGTCCAGAACTGCGACATTGCGGGTGATCTCCAATCGGTTCAACATCGGCAGTGATGGTCAATTGGGGTAAGACGACACGTCACAACTTCGTGACAGGCGAAGACTTCCTGTTTGATAGACTGCTGACGTCTCTTCCCTGCTCTAACAGGTAGGAGATGCTTTGACGGCGGCCGCCTGCTAACTCAGGCGGCCGCTTTTTTTGCATCCTCGGACTCGTCGATGAGATCAATGGACTCCATCGGCACTCCGAACACCAATGCGAGTGCCTTGAACTTCGAGACGGTCGGCTCGTACTTGCCGCGCTCCCAGTTGTAGACCGTCGCAACGCTTACCCCGATCTTCACTGCAAGGTCCTGTTGCGACCAGCCCTGCTTCGTCCGAAGCTCTCGAATCGTTGCCATTCACTAACTCTCCTACTCGCTCCAAACTCCAAGCGTCAGCATATCACTAGTCGTCCGTCTCTAGTAGAGTACTTGACACTCTACTAGTAGGTTGCTAGAATTAGACATGAGATCAAAGCATCTCTTACCTCAACAGAGCCGGAACCGGTGTTAGAGCACCGCCCGGCAAGCAGGAGACACAACACCATGGTCACCACCACCCCCCGCCTCGACACCCCGGCCCGCTGGACCGCCGCCCTCGACCGGGCGCACCGGAACCACATCCAGGTCTTCGCCGATCGTGTCACCGGCCAGCACTTCGCCCTCAGCTCCGACGCCACCAAGCTCTACGCCCTCGACTACACCACGTGCTCCTGCGCCGCCGGCACCGGGTCCGATCCCGTTTGCCAGCACCGGGCGCTCTACCGCGAGATGGTTCGCGCCGAGGACACCCTGGTGGCCGAGATCGTCGCTGGCGAGTCCACCCCGGCCCTGCCCCGGCACCTCGCCGACCTCTACGTCATCGCCGGGGAGGACGGCGAGCCGGAGTCGTCCGACCTGCTGGAGCCGACCGAGCGGGAGCACACCTGCACGGACTGCTTGGGCGGTGGCTGGAGCCGGATGTACCTGAGCGGCCACCTCAACGACTACGTCGAGCACCCGTGCAGCTGCACTGCCGGCCGCGCCATCCGGGCCAGCCGCCAGCTGGTCGCCGCCTAAGCCGCACAGGGCCGGGCGACGCTGCCCGGCCCCTTCCGCAAAGGACCACCACCATGGACTACCCCATCCGGCTCTCGCTCACCGGAACCATCGGCTTCGCGGACCAACCCGAGCGTTACCCGTTCGCCATCGAGGTCGCGGCCGACACCGACGACGTCACCATGACGGTCGACACCGGCCGTGACGAGGACGGCGGCCAGATCGTCAGTCTCGCCAACGAAGAGACCGCCTGGGCCTTCGAGACCATCGCCGAGGGCATCTCGGCCATCACGGCCCGACTCGTCGCCCAGCGCCGCCCACAGGAGGCCGCCTAGCGGCTGCGTATATACGCATCTTCGTAACGACGCCTAGACTCCGAGCGGGGTCCCATTCGGTTTCATCATTCACAGGAGTTCGCACTATGACAGATCACCTGATCGTCTTTGATTCCGATCCGCGCGAGGAATCAGATGGCGAGACACTCAAGGTTGCGGCCAAGGCCCGGTTCATCGCGAGCTATGTCGTGTCAGAAGGCTGGAAGGCCGGGACAGACGCCACCGGCGAAGACCTCTCACAGGACGCGGTGATGCTCATCGCCGAGCAACTGAACTGGCACATGGCAGAAGACGATGGGGAGATTCCACGGATTGAGGATTTCCTGGTCGATCCCGATGTCGACCGCCATGCCCCGGATCCTCCGGTCATCGCGGTTGCGCTTTGGCGACTGGCGTCGTGGCGTCGCACTGATCCCACTCGCTCGAATCACCATGCCGAGCAAATGGCGCACACCCTCCTGACGCGCCGCTTCATTCGAATGGCCGACGACGAGCAAGAGAGCGTCGACCGGTTCTTCGATCTGGCTGTAACGAGTTCTCGCTAACCTGACTAGCCCCTGAACCTGAATGGGACCCACCATGACCGCCATCTTTCAGCTTCGTCCCACGTCCCGCCGATCTCGCCCATCCCTCGACGAGCTCACCCGCCGCGACCGGATCGAGACCCTCCAGCGCATGGCCACCCAGGCCGAGCGCGACGGTGTTCGCATCCTGCTCGACCGCCGAACCGGCCAGCACGTCGCCCTCGAGCCCATGGCCTCGGCCTACTGCCAGCACGTCGATATCACCGGATGCACATGCCGGCATTTCGGCATCTGGGGCCGCTGCGGTCACCACGCGCTCTTCCTCTCCCAGACCGGCAACATCCCCGACCCGGATCCCGGTGTCACGGTCCTCGTCGGCGACGTGATCGCGCAGGTGCCGGCATGATGCCGATCGCCAAGAAGTACCAGCGGGCGTGGGAGAGCCCGGGTCCGATCTCGACCTGGGACGTGCTGAACAACCACGAGTTCCTCATCGAGGACTGGCACACGCTGGTCAAGGTCTCGGCCGAGTCCATCGTCATGCACCTCGGCAAGGGTCGGTCGCACTGGCCGTGGGCCGAGTCCCTGGTCGACGCCGAGGCCACCTTCGTCCGCCTGCTGACCCGGGTCGTCCACAACGACTTCCCGGACGACGGCGTGCGGCGGGTCCAGGTGGCGGACGCGACCACGATGTACGAGGTCGTCTGCCTTGAGGCCCTCGGCGTCGGCGCCATCATCGGCCTCGCCCTCGGCAAGACCTGGCCAGTCGAGCCGGCGGAGTTCACCGGCTGGCTCGACCGGGCCATCACCTACGCCGGGCTCGTCATCCCGGAATCTGTCCCGCAATTGATCGCGGAAGGTGAGGTGGATCTGTGAACGGCCAGGACATTACGTACGTCTCTCTTCCCATCGCGGCGACCCTCATCGGTGTCAGTGAGCGGACCATGCACGGTTTCGTCGCCGGCCTGATCGGCTCCGGTCCGGCGGTCCCGGTGACGGAGGTCCGTGGCGAGTCCGCCGTCCGGCTGGATGACCTGAACGACTGGCTTGCCACACACGTCGCGATCAGCAAGCTCAGGACCGATAGGCAGGAGACGACGGAATGACCAGAGCGCCTCGTGGTGCCGCGTCATGCCCGCAGTGCGGGGCGTCAACGGGACGCTGGCAGACCTACTTCTGCCCCGACTGCGGGCAGCACCACGACGCGCTCTATCTCGCCGAGGCGCCCGATCCCCGGCCCCGCAGCCGGGAGCAGATCGCCCGCGAGTACCGCGCCGTCGGCATGAACGAAGAGGCTGATCGCCTCGCTGGACTGCCGATGTCACCTCCCCTGTCACTCCCACCGACCGAGCGCCCCGCACTCTCGACCGAGCCCACCGCGTTCGTGCAGCGGAGCCAGCTGGACCTGCTGGAGAGCGCCTGACTGGTGCCAACCATGACGACACACGAGTTCACCGACCAGCTCGCGATCACGCTGATCCTGTGGGACGGCGATCGCCGCGACGAGGTCTACGTCACCATTCACCCCGTCTTCATCGCCGGCGAGCCGACGTTCAAGACCTACAGCAACCATATTGTTCGCGACGAGCCCGGCACGGCCATTACGGAACTGCCGCTGACACCCGAGACGATCGATCAGCTCGTCGCCGGCCTCCGGGCCCACACCTACGCCGAACGGCGGACGACGGTCCGGCCGCGGCCGCGAGATCACACGGAGCGGCGTGGTCGGCTCCCTGGCCCCTGTATCGAGTGTTTGGCATCCGGCTGGATCGTCATCCGGAAGGGGCGCCGACATCCCGTTCCCGGTCGTCCCGAGCTCTGGGGTCCCAGGCCACTGCGCTGGCAGCCCTGCCCCCGCTGTCTCGATCAGGATGCGCAGGCGGCCTAGTCGGACACCACGATGCGACTTCCGGATCACCTGTCGGATTCGGGAGTCGCCCTTGGAAGCGTTGATCAGTCACCGTCGCGATCGTCGTCGCTCACCCAAGAAAGCAGGTCTTCAATGATGTTGCCCCGAAAGACGGTCGTGCTCCGTTCTGGCCGCGAGGTCCCCGTCATCTGTGTGTCGTGCGCCGATGCCGCCGAGATGCTGGGCATCAGCCCGTCCACGCTCCGGACGAAGCTGGTGGTGCCGGCTGACGGTGAGCCGGAGATCGCCTCGATCAAGCTCGGCGGTTGCCGGGTGATCTGGGTCGGCGAGCTGGCCCGGTGGGCCGAAGCCGCGACGGAACGGGGTCGCCGACCCGTCGCCCCGATCCCGGAGCCCGTCGCCGCGTCGCTTCCACAGCCGCTCGAACGCGCCCTGGGCCGCACCACGAAGCGCCCTCGCCTGCATCAGGCCTGACGACTCACCCTAACTACCAGCATACGAGCCCAAAGGGTCACTGAGCGTCTCCAGTGGCCCTCGGCGTGCCAGCCAGTCTGATGCGGCATGCCCTGGGGCGATCGGTCCGCCGTCATCACACGATGCCCTGCCGCTCCGACCACCGATGCCGCTCGGTCAGGTCGTCGCCCCAGTCCGGGGGACGGATCGGCCCGAACCACCGGGCATAGACCCGCTCGCTCTGCCACTCGACGCACAGCATGACGCTGTTTCGTTCGCTCCCGCGCGCGCGATAGGCGACCGCACCAGCGGCCGTCCACTCGTGCTCGGGGATCTGATTCCCGTGTCGGACCAGATTATCAACGTCGTAGAGGCGTACCCACTGCTTGTCGTGCTGATCCAGCCAGACCGGCTGGATCGCCGACTGTGCCGTGATGTAGTCGACGACCCGCTGGGCGAGCTGTTCGAGGTGCCAGCGATACCGGCGCCCGAAGGCGTGGGCCTGCGCCCTGGTCATGCCGGCCCCCGGCGCCGGGCTGTACCGGGCGTGTGCCTCATCGAAGGTCAGGGGCAGCGTCGAGCGAACCGTCTCCATCCATATACTCCAGATCGTTAGACGATGGGTCAACGGCAGCACGATAGAACGCCTGTTCTCCTTTGACGAGGCGTTCCAGGTTGTCACAGGGGGGGTAGTCCCGACGCCTCCTCGCGGCCGCGACACTGGTCAGCCAGGGAAGGAGCGTCCATGGTCGGCGTCAGGGTGTGTAGCCTGCGCGTCTTCCCATTCCTCGACGTGGTTGCTAGGGTCGGGGGGTTCGTCCGACCGCGAACCGGTCGCGGCTTGGGCGGGCGCAAGGGGAAAAGGAATCTCATGCAGCGATTCATCATGGCGGCAACGATGCTGTTCGGGCTGGCCCTCGGGCTGTTCGTCACCGGCGGCGCGTCGGTCTCGGCCCAAGACGTTTACGACTGTCCGGATTTCACTTCTCAGGCGGAAGCACAGCGCGTCCTCGATGCGGACCCAAGTGATCCATTTGGCCTAGACGGAAATCCTGGAGCCAATGCCGGTGATGACGGTGTGGCTTGCGAGAACACCTCAACCTTCAACGGCCCGCAGACATTGGAAACGGTTTTCCCACCGTCGGTACCGTCCGACCCGCCCGTCACCATCCCGTCGGATGCGCCGTCCGATCCGCCCGTCGTCGTTGTCCCATCTGATACGCCAATCGAAGTGTCTTCGGACGCACCAGTTGCCATTGGCGGAGGCGATGACGGATCGGTCGACACTGGCTCGGGTTCGACCGCGAGCTCCGACACGGTGAACCTCCCGAACACCGGGACGGGAGACACCGCCTCCTCGTCCATGGGGCTGATGACGCTCGTACTGGCCCTGTTCGCCGGCGCGTTCTTCGCCCTCGGCGGCTATAGCCTCCTGCGGCGCCGTCGCTCCTAGGATCGATCAGGACCCAGCCATCGATCGTCAGAGGGGCCAGCAGGATTCGCTGCTGGCCCCTCGCCTTGTCCTGCGACCGTGCGGGGTTCACGGCGTCGTCGCATTCTGCCATGCTGCCGTCGAAGGGGGTCATGGCGCCCTGGGCCCGACCCGGTCACTTCCCGCCATGCCGGTCACGCCCAACAGGAGCAACACGAGACTCATGACCAGTCGCCTCGGCTCTCTCATCATCGTCGGGCTCAAGGCGTGCTTCGTGGGTCGTACCCGAGCGTGCGGGCAAGGCGTCTCACCCGGAAGTGCACCATTTGCCGGCTCACCCCCTCCGCATCGGCAACCTGCTGGAAAGTCGTGTCACCGGCAACCTGTCGCGCGAAGCGCCAGTCAACGTCGAGCACGTTCGCTGGACGCTCGGCAGGGAGATGATCGCGCAGCCACCGCTGGAGCGCGCTCCGTCGCTCCAGCGTTTGGTCGGTCGTCCCTCTGCGCAGCTGGAGGGCGTACGCAACGGAAATACCCACCCGCCGCGCGGCGTCAGGAGCCGTCTCGGTCCCGACTCCGTCCCGGACCGACTGGCGTGCCGCCTCGCCGATGCCCGCATGTTTCACACGCACCGCGGCGTGCGCCGGGTTGACGCATCGCCGGTCGCCGCAGGTCGATACCACGATCATCCCGGTCGCCACGGGTCCATGGCCGCGCTCGAACAGCACCTGCCGCACCGGGCGTTGAGGCGGGTGACGCGTCGTGGAATGCGCTGGTCGGGCGTGGACCGGGAGCTGCGCACAGGGGCCGACTTCCCTGGGTCGCAGCTTGCCCGTCCAGAGCCAGCAACCGGTGGCGGGATCGCGTTCGACCGCGTGGTCGGCCAGCTCGCCTGTCTCAGCCAGCCAGGTGCGCGTCGTTGCCCCGGGATACCCGAGCCGATTGGCGGCCTGACGAAGCCGGCTGTTGATCGCACTGGTGCCCAAGCCCGCGTCCCGTCCGATTTGGCGCATGTCCTCGCCGGCCGCCAGCCGGCGCAGCAGGGTCCAGGTCTCGTCGCGCATCCATTCCGGTTGCTGACCGGCCAGGTGATCCGCCAGCCAGCGCTTGAGCGGGGTGTCAATGGCCATCGTCATCCCTCGTCGCGGGCGGCGGTCGGTCGTCCAGTCCGGCCCCGAGCTCATGCTGACCACCCGGCCAGCTGGTCGACGAGGTAGCGCCGTTCCGGGTCAGTGAGCCATTCCAGGAGCGCGCGACGACGCACTGTCGGACCACCATCATCGAGTTATTGACGACCTCGCGATCATACAGGCTCAGACCCAACTGATGCTGCGACAGCTTGCGACCGGGAAGCCAATCGACCGGATCGACACCGAACGGTGGCACAACGTCGTGCTCGAGGCGGTGCGTCGCCTGACCCTACTCCACCGTTAGGGACGTTGAGATGGATGTGACCTACGAGAACGCGCTGATCGAGCGGTTCCGGCCGGCGTTGCCCCTGACCTACTGATACGGATCGCCACCCCCCCAAGGATCTCCATAACTCCCGTACATGACCTCACTGATCTCGGCGGCCGTGGCGGCGGGCCCGGGTCGACGTGGATCGGTCAGACAGGCAAGTGCCAGGGCCGTCACCATGTCGTCGTGCTTGCCCTGCTTGAACGCGCCGGCCTGCATCTTCCCGCTGTCGCCGATGTGAATCTCGTAGTTCTTGGTCTCGTCGACGATCACGGCGCGGTCGGGGTGATTCTCCTCGATGTCGACCCGGTCACCCTGGAAGAGCACCTGGAGCCGGGCGACCAAAAATCCCTTGCCCATGCTCCACTCGCTGCCGTTGCGGGCGAGGGTCTCGCCCGACCGGAACGTCACGGCGATGACCCGCACATCCATCGCCCGGAGCGGGTCCGCGATCAGATCCAGCAATGGCCGGCCGACGCCGGTCGCATCGATCCGGAGCTCGATCGATCGTCGTTCGGCCGTGGGCAGGTTGTGAGGACCGAGGAAGTGGTCACGGCCCATCAGGTACTGCCGCATCAGCGGCAGATCACGGGTCCGGATGTTGTCGACCAAGTTCACGAGACGGGCGGCGACGTCGGGGTAACTGGTTCCCAGCGCCAGGCGCTCGAACCGCCGGATGCCGAACTGCGGCTTGGCCTCGGACGCCGCGTGGTCGAGCTCCGCCACCGCAACGGCCGTCGGGTCATGCAGCTTGCCGACGTCGATCCCTATGACGATCGGTCGCAGGTGGGGCGGTGGGTAGTGGTTGTCGTCTTCGATCAGATATCCCATGTCTCGACTCCCGGCTTGAACACGCGATCGATGTCGTCACTGTTGAAGGCGTTGGTCACCCCGTCGAGAAACAGGCAGCGGTACTCCTGGTCGAACCAGAACTGACCCATGGTCTCGCGTTCTTCCGCGAGGTCCTCGGCCGTAATCCGCGGGCAGTCCTCGGCCGTCACCTGGACCCGCTTCCACGCTCGAGGCCCATGCCACTCCTCAGCCCACCACCCTCGCTTGCCGCGAGGCGTCGAGAGCGCGATGAACCGCCCCTGCGTCGTGATCATCATGGGCCGGATGGATGGGTACAGATCGTCGTCGGTGCGGGACGCCTCGTCGACGATCAGCATGTCCGCGGTCCAGCCCCGGACCGACTCTTCCTTGCCTGGCAGCGAGACGATCCGGGAGCCGTTCTGGAGCTCCAGGCGCTGCTTCGTCTCACTGGACGACGGGAGGATCGCCCCGGTCCTCCCGTAGTAGACGGTGCATTTGTGAAACAGCTCCTTCGACTGCTCGAGGGTCGGTGACAGCAACAGGATGGTCTGGTCGGGCCGGAAGATGGCCGAGTGCAGGGCGATGATCGCGGTCGTCGTGCTCTTCCCCGTCTGGCGAGCGCAATTCAGGAGAAGTCGATGGGACGGCGACCGCATGACGTCCGCTTGCCATGCGTCGGGCTCGACATCAATGCTCCGGGCAAACGCGACCGGATCGAACGCCATGGCGAGATCGCCGGCGAGCGTCTGTGGTGGCCGCTGCGAAGCACTAGCGACCATCGTGACTGCCACTGCCCTCGAGATCGCGCAGCGCAATGGCAACGGCCATGCGAGCGTCGGGGAAGTCCTCGAGGGCGAGGAGCAGGGCCGCCCGCACCCGGTGCCACTCGGGATTGAGCGAAATGTTCACCACGGCACGCTCGTCGAGCTCACCGGCAACCTTTGCCCGGAACTCGGCCAGCCCCCGCCACTCGCGCAAGGCCTGGAGTGCCGTGCGGAAGTCGCCGGACTGCTCGGCCATCTTGCCGAGATGATCGGCTCGCTGCTCGCGCTTCCTGACCTCGGCCAGCAGGTCGTCGGCGTGCGCCACTTCGGCCACGGCGGCCGCCCGGGTCAGGGTCTGGGGCAGGTGCTTCTCGGCATGATTGTCGATCGCGTTCCTCCCGAGGCCGAACTGGCGGGCGATGTCGCGATGCGCCATCCCCTCAACGATCGCGCCGTCGATGCGCATGCGCCCCGGGTGGGCGCAGACCGAGCAAGTCCGGGCCATTTAGGCCGTCCCTCCGGCCTGGTGGCCATAGACAAGGCCGATCGCTGCGGGGATGTCATTGACGAAGCGACTGAGCCGCACCATCTCCTCGACGTCCTTGACCGAGACGGTCATCTGGTAGGTGTTGTGGTAGGTGTTTGTAACGGGCGCTGCCTGCCTGCCCGATGTGGTCATCGTCGGGACCACCGGACCGCCGCCGTAGGACGACGGGCCAGTGGCCCCGATCGCCAGCGTCCCCCCGGTCAGCGTGCCCGACAGGCCCGACGCGACCGTGCCGACCACGTCACCGATCGCGCCCCGGACCGACGGCAGGCCCTTGATGATGTCGCCGACGAATCCGGTGATGGCCATCTCGCCGTAGTAGGCGGTCAGCTTCGATGGCGAGTGGACCCGCAGCCCGGCCCGCAAGGCCCGGTCGACTTCGTTCACGATGGCGTTGACCGAGTTGGTGACCCGGTAGAGGTAGTTGTCGATCCCGTTCGAGACGCCCAGGCTGGCGGCGGCTCCCATGTTGTAGGCGGACGCTCCGACGGTCCCGGCCCCGCTGTCGATCTTGCCCGCGCCCTCGGTGCCGATCCGGCCGAACTCCGCGATGGAGGTGTTGACGGCGTCCCGGACGTCCGACACGATCCCGGACTTCATCGTGCTGATCGAGCCGCGGACCGATGCGTCGAGGCGACTGGCAATGCCGATCATGCCGGTCTGCCAGCCGCCGAACACCCCGAGCGTGGTCGCCTGCGTGTCGTTGACGTCGCTGACTACGCCGATCTTCATGGTCGAGACGGAGAGCATGACGGAGGCTGCGGTCTGCGCGGCCAGCGTCGGGATGGTCGCCGCCCAGACGGTGATCTGCGCAATGCTGCTCGTCACCAGATCGGTGAAGTCGGCGACGACGCCGATCTTCGCGTTCGACGCGTCGATCATCATCTGCTGCACGCCGGCCCGGAAGATGGCCGGAACCGACGCGAAGAAGGAGGACATCAGGGCGGCGCCGGTCGTCAGGACGTCGGTCAGATCCTGGACGAGACCGATCTTCATATTGGTCGAGTCGATCATCATCTGTTGGACGCCAGCCCGGAAGATAGCTGGGACGGTAGCGAAGAAGGAGCTGATCGACGCAGCCGTGTCGGTCGCGGTGCCGCTGAAGGCGGCACCGACCTCGGTCCGCAGGTTGTACCCATCGGTGATGATCTGCTGCATCGCTGTCCGGGCCCTGGTGGCAGCGTCGGTGATGGACTGCGCGAGCCCGATAGCGGCGACGGCATCGGTCGCGGACGGTCCCGCAGGTGCGGTCGGTCCCATGGGTGCGGCGGCTCCACCGTCCGGTGCCGCTGGCTTCTTCGTCGGTCCGTCGACGAATGGGAGCCACGACAGGTCTGGGAGCTTGATGTCCGGAATCTTGATGTTCGAGAGGAAGTCGACGAACTCACCGAGCTTGCCGGTGACGAAGTCGACGATCTTGAAGATGCCGTCACTGAACGTCTGGAAGGGCGCGATGAACGCGGAGAAGTCCGGCACCGACAGGGAAGAGACGAGGGTGGATGCCCAATCGGTGAGGACCGCCCATGCGGGCGAGATCAACTCCCAAGCCATACTGATCGAATTGGAGATGAGCGAGATGGGATGCAGGAAGGCGGAGAAGTCGGGAGCCGCGAGCGTGATGCCATCCGCCCAACCGGTAATCTGGTCCCACGCCGTGCCGATGGCAGTCCAAGCAGTGTCAATTCCGGAAGAGATCGTCTTCCACGCAGTCTCGAGGTCGTCGAAAGAAGGCGCCGAAAGCGAAATACCGTCGACCCAGCCGGTGATCTGTGTCCACGCCGTCTCGATCAGACCCCAGGCCGTGTCGATCCCGTCCGCAATGGACTTGAAAGCCGCGCAGAGCGTGGCGAAGTCCGGAATAGAGAGTCCGGACGCGACGTTGGTAATGAAGGCCGCAACGACGGTCCACGCGGTTGAGATGGCGGTCCAGGCCGTATCAATACAGGTGGCGATGTTTGCGATCGGGTCCGTGACCGGGGTGAAATCCGGCGCGGCGACGGAGCCGGACAGGCCGCTGATCCAGCTAGAGATCGTGTTCCAGGCGGGCTCGATCAAACCCCAAGCCGTGTCAATTCCGGTGGAGATCGTCGCCCAGACGGCATTGAGCGAGGAGAAGTCCGGGAGCGACAGCCCACCGGCCACAGTTGAAATGAAGGCGGCTACTGTCGTCCACGCCGTCTGGATCAGACCCCAGGCGGTGTCGATCCCGGTGGAGATGGTGGCCCAGACGGCGGTGAGCGAGGAGAAGTCCGGCAGGGACAGACCGGACGCCACGTTGGTCACAAAGGCGGCAACGGGAGTCCACGCCGCCTGAATGAGCGTCCAGGCGGTGGAGATGCCGGTCGCGATTGCAGAGATCGGCGCGGTGAAGGCGGAGAAGTCACCCGCTCCGAGATCGGTAACGAGGTTGGTCGCCCACCCCTTGACGACATCCCACGAGGAAGAAATGAGCGTCCAAGCCGTGTCGATGGCGGTGGAGATGGCGGTTACGACGGTGCCGACCGGGCCACCGAGGTCGCCGAGTGCGCCAACGATCAGGGACCCAACGGTGCCGAACCAGCCCGTGACCGTGGGCCAATACGTGACGATACCGTTCAGGAGCCCGACCAGGATATCCTGGCCCTTGCCCAGCAGGGATGAGGCGAGGTCTCCCACCGCACCGGCGATCAGCCCGCCGACTGTCCCGAACCATGTGGTGATGGTCGGCCAGTAGGCGACGATGCCCGCTAGCATCCCCGAAACGAGTTCGGTGCCCTTGTCGAGCAGCTTGGAACTGAGGTCGACGATCGCCGCGACCGCGCCGGTGATCCCATCCGACAGGGCGGTGCCGATACCCGTCCAGTCGATGTCGCCGACGCTGTCCTTGACCCAACCCCAGATATCGGTAGCGACCCCGGTAATGGCCGCGATCGCCGTGTTGACGCCTTCGAGGAGCGCGGTCCCGATCCCGGCCCAGTCCACCGCCCCGACACTGTCCTTGATCCAGCCCCAGATGTCCGATGCGACGCCAGCGATGTAGCCGATCGCGGTGGTGATACCGGCGAGCAGCGCCGAGCCAATCGCCCCGAAGTCGATCGCGCTAACCGAGTCGACGATCCAGCCCCACAGACCGGCCCCGAGGCTGGCCATGCCGCTCAGCGCGGCTGTCAGGCCCGCCATGAGCGCCGCGCCCACCACGCCCCAGGGGATCGCCCGGAAGGCGTCAACGACGAGGGTCGCCCACGCCGTAATGCTCCCCGTGATGAAGTCCCCGAGGGAGCCGAACGCCGCCTTGAGGCTATCCCAGGCCGAGCTCCAGTCACCGCCGAGGGCGGCCGTGACCGCATCCTTCAGGTTCGTGAAGATGGCTATGCCCGCATTCACGGCCTCCCCCACCGCGGCGAACGTGTCCTTGAACGAGGTGAAGACGTTGCTCAGCGCAGCCACGGCCGAACTGACCGGGCTCATCCCGGCATTGCGGAAGGTCTGGAACTGGCTGACGACATCGCGTACCGCGTCCACGATGTCCCCGAAGACATCCGTGAGTGTGCCGACGATGTCCCGGACCACCTGAATCGGTCCTGAGAGCGCCGGGAACGCCATCTGGAGCGACTTCAGCGCCGCCTGCACCGGATCGAAGCCGAACTTGCGGAGATTGCCGAAGGTCCGGGTGGCATCGCCCAGCCCACCGGCCACCTTGCCGATCGCCATGACGACGCCCTTGAGCGGTCCGGGGATACCCATCAGAGATTCATTGAGCCAGTCGCCGGATTCCGCCGCGTATTTCACGTAGTCCACGAACGAGCCGATGACGCCTGCGATCCCGCCGAACGCGTCCTTGAGCTTCGACCCGACGGCTCGGACGGCGTCGCCAAAGCCGAGGAAGTTGGTCTTGTAGGCGATGCCGAGCCCCACCAAGGCGGCCACGACGAGCGCGATCGGCCCGAGCAGTGGCGTCAGCCAGGCCAGCATCCCGCCCGTGCCGAACGCGGCCGCAACCGAGCCCACCGCGCCAAGCAGCGAACCGAAGACGATCAGCAGTGGGCCGATAGCGGCGGCGATGGCGGCGATCACCACTGTCACCGTCTTGGCAACAGGCGACATGGCGCCGAGCCCACCGATGACCTTGCCGAAGACGCCCACCATCTTCAGGGCGATGGGGAGCAGCACCTGGCCGAAGGAGGCTCCGACGTCGAGCAATCGGGCCTTGAGGATGCGCTGCTGGTTGGCGAGGCCGCCGGACGTTTCCGTAAAGTCGCCCATCGCCGCGTTGGCGGAGCCGGTCTCGCTGGTCAGCTGGGACATGATGTAGCCGGATCGGGCCTGGACGAGCTGCGCGTTGGTCATGGCGCCGTTGCCATCCCAGATGCCGCTGGTGAGCGCGTACTGCTCCACCGTCGCCTGGTTCATGATGATGCCGTACTTCTCCAGGGCATCACCCTCGCCCCGGAATCCGGCGTTGATCGCCGACATCGCATCTTCGGGGCTGGTGTTGTAGAAGGACGCCAGGTCGGCGGCCGCGCTGACGGTCTGATCGGCGAAGGTGGCCGTCTGGCCTTGCGTCAGGCCCATCATCTTGCCGTAGGCGGCAAGATTCGTCGTCGCCGACAGGTACTGCGTCTGGGACAGACCGACGGCCGTGGCAGCGCCCTGGCTGCTCTGGATCACCCCGGCGGCCGCGGTGCCGTAGACATTGGTGACGGCGGACAGGGCCTCGTTCGTGTCCGAGGCCATCCCGACGATGCCGACGCCCAGCGCGAGGATCGGGGCCGTGATGGCGGCGGTCATCCCGGTGCCGACGCTCCGGAGCGTCTGCCCGGCGCCACTGAACCGGGCCGCTCCGGTGGTGGCCTGATTGCCGGTCGTCTCGACAGCATCGCCAACGGACCGCACGTCGGCGGCGGCCCGTTGTGCTCCTTCTGCCGCGATCTTGATATTTAATTGGCTTGCGGTGATCACGGAATCGCCCCTGGGCGTAGTCGTCTGCTGGATCAGCAGGCCACTCGCTCGGAGGCGATTCCCCGTAGGGTGCCGTCATGCTAAGGCTATTTTACCACGAGCTGTCTACCGGAACCGGATGATTTTCGCGTGCCCGTCAGCGATTCGACCCTATCCGCCAGCGTTTTCCATTGTCCGTCGACGAGTCGCCAGGAGTGGTAGACAGCGAGCCGATCGCTGTCGGTGGACTGGAGCCGGCCACAGCGAAAGCACCGGACCTCGATGACGTCTCCGTACGCCTTGAGGTGCAGGATCTCGGAACACCGGAGGTCGGCCATCGGATCACCAGGCCATCCGGGTCAGGATCGTCGCTAACGCCCAGAGACAGATCGGAATGGGCAGCACCGAGACGACCAGGATCAGCGCGAGGACGCCCGTCAGCGACGGAGAATGAACAGGCGATCCCTTCCTTGGCGAGGCCGGCGGGATCATCGAATTGCCCCCCGTTTCGTCACGTCGATGTTGTGCTTGCGGAGTCCCTCGAGGACGGCGTCGACGTAGCCGAGGAAACGCTCGTTGTTTCCCAGCTTCGCGATGTCGGGTCGGGATGATGCGACGTTCGGGAAGCGTCCCGGGTTCTCGATGTCGAGCCGCTGCGTGATCTCCACCCAGGCGTCATAGACACGCTCCTCGACGGCCTGGAGCTCGGTGGCGATGTCGTCTGGGCTTCGCTGGGCGGTGGCCCGGAGTCTGGGCTGTGGCATGGTCGTGGTCTCCTTTGGGCTGGAGCGACCGGCGGGATCGGGCGGGCGATCGGTCGCGGTGAACGGGTAGCTAGAGCTGGGTTCGCGCCCTCTGAGCGCGACGGGCGACGTCGTCGGCCGAGTTTTGCTGGTCGAGACGGCGCATTCGCTCGGCGCTCAGCAGGTCCGGCAGGTCGCGGGCGAAGTCGGCCTCGGTCACGCCGCCCAGAGACAGATATCGGCGCTTCAGGTCGGCTTCGGCGGCCGCATACTCCTCATCCCGGCGTTGCTTGTCAGCGGCCGCGCCCTCGTCGGTCCGAGCCTTGTCGGCAGCGGCCTTAGCCTCGCGGTGCCGCCTCTCGACCGCGATCATGGTGATCATCCGCTCGTTGTCCCGTTCCCAAAGTTCGTCGTCGGTCTCGGACCACGTTCCTCGGTAGGGCTCGAAAGCGGCTGGCCAGAACGGATTAGCGGTGTCGGCCGTCGTAGGGCGCGTGCTGCGCTGAGCAGCCATATGGGCGACTAGCATGCCAGAGGGGGCATGGTCGTAGCCGAGGCGCTTGGCCGTCGCCCTACTCGCCTCGACGGCGCGATCGTACTGGTCGTCCTGTGCCTGAGTGAACGTCATAGTCGACTCTCCTGCGCTAAATCCGGAATGCTTCTCGGTGGGCCCGGAGCGCAATGTCATCGGCCGTGGTCTGCTCATTGACCATGCGACGCCGGCGATCCTCGAGCAGGCCCGGGAGGGCTGCCGCAAGGGTGGCCTCGGTACCGCCGGGGGTCTGCATGTATGCGCGGCGGATTTCTTCCGTGGCGGCCGCCAGTTCGGCGCCCTGTTTGGCGTCCCGTTCGGCCTGAGCCACGGCCTGCTGAGCCGCGTCGGCATCGGCATCGGCCTTACGGTTCTTGACGGTCAGCTCACGGCGCTGCTCGCCCCAGCGGACGCGATTTGCTTCCGCCTCCTCCCAGAGCTCACGGTCACGGTCGCTCGTCTGATCGGTGATGGGGAAGAAGCTGGGCCACTCCGGGCAATCGCGATCCTGGGCGGTGGGTCGCGGGTTGCTCAGGGAACTCAGGGCGACCGCGAAGAGGCGGTGCCCGCCGGGATGGCCCTCGGCTCCGGCATAGGCGTTGGCGATCTCGGTGGCCCGTTCGATGTGAGCGAGCCGCTCCGGGGTGACGCCGTAGGTGTCGACGGTGTGGTCGGTCATGCGTGGGGTCCCTTCTCAGGCCGCGTCGAGCGGCTCGTCGTCGGCGTCCTCGGCTCGTCGGAGTCGAAGTTCAGCGAGTTGGTTTTCGATCTGGACACGTTCATCGGCGCGAAGGACTTTTGCGATCCTCGGCAGGTCGTCGTGGTCGAGAAGTTCGTGCTCGAGGTCGGCGATCCGCTGGTCGAGCGTCGGACCCGTCCGGGCCGGGAAGGCTGCGATCCGTTGACGAAGGGTCATAGGGGGTTGATCGGTCATAGCGATCGTTCCTTTCCTGTTGATACGAGCTGAAAGGCGTTCAGGCGGCATCCGGAGGGGAGCGTCCGTCCTGGTGCCGGCGACGCTCCCGGTCCTCGTACGCCCGTGCTACGCAGGGGCGGCAACGGACGGCGGACGAAGCACCGAGCGCGGCACCACACGTCACGCAGTCGGACCGGAACGGCAGCACCCGCGGTCCCGGCTGTCCGTCCCGAAGCAGCTGCACGATCGCGGGTTTGTTGGCCCGGATTCGGTCGGCGTCCTCGCTGGCCAGCCGGGAACCGGGGACGGCGATGAGTTGATCACCCTGGAGCCGGAGCGCGATACCGCGACGCCGAAGATCAGCGAGGAATCCCGGGATGGTCATCAGAACACCATCCGATCAGAATCTACGTCCTGGGCATCGATAAACCGCCATTCCTCCAGGGACTTTCGGGCCTCGGGGGCCCGAGTGACGCGGGATTCGACGACCCCGGCGTCCTTCATGGCCGTCAGGTACTCCGTCAGTTGATCGGTCGGGACGTTCCCGAGGGCACGAAGCAGGTCAGACCGCGAGACCCAGGCGCCGGCAGCCTTCCGCAGCTGACGCTCGACCCGCAAGGCTTGCCCACCGGTGCTGCTGATGCCGTTCCCCCCTGTTATCTGGAGCAACGGAAGGACCCGGTGAAGGTGAACCCGGAACCACTCGACCAGCTCGATCGCGTCGTCGATCCGCTCCCGCGGGACTGGGAGGGCAATGTCCGTCCCCTCACTGATCGACCACGCGGCGTGCAGGACGAGGGCGAAGCGGATGCAGTGGAGCGACCATTTCGAGGCGAAGCCGCGCTCGATGCCCTGGCTTTCCCGCATGATTCGAACGTTGTCGTTGTACCAGGCGATCCATACCCGCTTGGCGTCGGGCCGCAAGCGCACCCGGACTGGCCTGGACTCCATCGGCGGCAGAGCGTCGATGGCCTCGAAGAACCGGTCGAGATTCTCGCCGAGGTAGTCGGGCAACTCGTCCTCGGTCCAGTCCGACGGCTGGACATCAGGGAGATCCAGCAGGAACCGCTCGATGAAACCGTCGCGGGCGGCGTCCTTCCCGTGCAGACTCGACACCTTGTCGTTCTGAATCCCGCCAGTCACGCCCAGTACGGGGTACTGGAGGATGACGGAGTCCCGGCTCTGTCGATCGGTCTTGATGTCCGTCCCGGAGTACAGGGAGAGGTAGATCGGGCGGTCGGCCCCCTTCTGACTCTTGTACTGATCCTGCGAGAGCACGAAGCCGATCAGCTCGTCGAGCGTCAAGCCGAGACCGTGTGCCTGCTGGGCGCGGTCCATGACTGCCTCGACCGTGAAGTTGCTGGTCCAGTAGTGACGCAACATCGGCTTCTTCGGCTCGGCTCCCGGGTCCTCGGACTTCGCCGACCGCCAGATGCGCAGGGCGGCGTCAAACGTCTCCATAGCGGCCTGGAATCGGTCATAGGCCAGTCGTTGCAGATGCCGGAGCCCACGCGTTCCCATCTTCTGGGCGGCCGTCTTGGTACTTCCCGGAGGAGCGATGGTGCCGTGCCAGATCGCCGGCAACTCCTCGTATCCGGGCTTGGGCATGATCACGAACCGATTCCCGACCGCCACGCCGATGGTCACAAGCATGGGATTGGCGACCATCTCGACCGGGACGCCGAGACTTGCGGCCGCCCGAGTGACGTAGTCCCCGATCACCGGAGGCATGATCTCGGTTGGATATGTCGGGGCTGGAGGGATCGCGGCCGGTGGCGGGGGGCTGGACACCCCCGGCATCGTGAAGATGCGAGCGCCGGGCCGGTAGAATTCGCTGCGATCCAACGCTTTCGAAAGGGTTGGCTCTCGATAGCTGGGGCGCTCCCATTTGTCTTCCCGGTAGAGGGCGCTTAGACGGAACAGCCGATCAAGTTGCGCCCGGCCGTCCGGGCCGGTGTAGAACGCCAATTCACTCAGCAGGGCCAGGTCCGCGGCACTATCGTCGTCCTGATGGCCTGAGGTGTCGCCGTCAAACAGCCGCCGCACCTTGTCACCATTTCGGGCGCCAAACGCCTTCTCAAGGAGAGCCCGATCCTCCAGGAAATCCGTTTGGTCACCGCCTGGGGATCTGGTGGAATGCGGACGCGGTTCCGGGGACGGAAACGTCTGCCAGTACAACTCGACGAACCGATCCCCGGCAGGCGCGATCGTGTTCATCGCGCCGCCTCCGGCTGTTGACCGGTGACGGTCATGAATCGGCCTGACGCGTAGATTTCCACCCGATTGGGCTGGCTTCCACCACCGGCCCGGCGGCCCGATCCCGTTCGGTGCGGATCGTCAGGCAGTTCACCCGAGAACCACAAGTGCAGACCGCTGCCGGACGGAGAGAGTTCCGTGAAGGTGCCGAGCTCCATCCACTGGCGGGCGAGGTCAGTCAGCTCGCCAGTTGCCGGATCTCGTACCTTGTCGAGGTCGACGCAGAAAATGCGAATGTCTGGACTGAGAACGAAGCCAACGCCGTCGCACTTTCCGGACTGGTGGCCTGCGATCGCCGCGTCAAACGTGGTCCAAGTTGATCGATCAGTAGCACTTGCATGGCGACCAGTCAGTTGCCAAGGCTCTTTGGTCCATTCGTCCCCTCGCGGCTCGAGGGTCCAGAGCACCCACTGGGGGAGCCGTTTGAGGTCATCGGGAATGCCGGCCGGGTCGACGGGCAGGATGAGTGGGCGCGCTGCCATCAGGCCGCCTCCCCGTCCCGATCGTCGAGACCCTCTGGGGTCTTCGCTGCCTCCAGGTTCTGGGCGACCTGACAGGTCAGCGGGTGATCGGGCCCGTACCGAGCAATGAGGTCAGTGAGGAGGCGTTCGAGCCGCTCAATCCGTCGCGCCGCCTGATCGTCGCGGTGGTATACTGGGCTAGTCATTCAGAGTCTCCAGAAGTCCCGACCGTGTGATGGCGGTCGGGCTTCGCTTTGGCCGTTTAGGCCGGCACACGACGGACGAACTGATCCAGGTCATCAATGGCGATCAGAATGCGACGACCCACCCGGAACGCGGGGATCGCGCCAGCCATCACCTGCTGATGAATGTATGACTTGCTTAAATCGGTGATCGTGCCGGCTTCGGCGAGCCCAACGTACCGTCGGTCAAGGTCGAGCCGGACGACATTGCTGGCCGGCTCCGACGGGACAACGTGAAGATCGGGCACCTAATTCCTCCTGCCGGGCGTATGCGTCCACTTGGATGCACACGAACGGGTTCTAGGAATTAGCATAGGTCTGGTTCAATAGGGAAAAGCGTGGCTTAGCGACCCCTTCTTAACTACACAAAAAGGGTCGGCGACGGCGCCTCGCAGCGAGAGTTATGCCGCGATGTCATGGTCCTTCATGGCGTTCAGCTTCTTGGAGACCGTCGTTCGATGAACTCCCAGGATTCGGGCAATCGCAGTCGGGCCATGACCCTCTTCAGCGAGTGTCGCCACATCAGTGTCCAGCTGGTTGATGTTACGCCCGGCAGTCGACGCCGCATTGGCGATTTCAGAGGCACTGTTGACGAGATCATTGGCCGCCACGACCGAAGGCAGTGGGACGAACAGGAATGCGTTGGCTGAGTTGCGGCCCATCTGTTCATTTTGAAGCCGGCGACGCGCTCGGAGGCCAGCACCCTTTGCGTCCGCGAGGGCTGACACCTTGCATTCAGAGGGCATGTCACCGTCCCGTATAACCTGCTCTAAGGACGCGATCTGAGCGGCCTGATCCGCTATCTGCCACTGCTCGGAGCCATCCGGGCGATACGGCAGTGAATGGACGGCCAACCGGAAGGCGGGAATCAGCCGCTCGACGACGTCTCCACTGAACAGGCGCCGCGGATAGTTCAGGACGGCTGAGACGAACTGGATGCCTGGATGGAGCCGACCATGCACTCCATGCCGGTGCCGATGGAACTGCGGGGGCCAGCCGATCAGGCAAAGTGCGCTCACGATGTCGACGTAGTCCGACTGCGCCTCGGCAAGGCGCCAGTGCCACGCTGGACTCTGCCGGGAACGCTGAACGTCCTTTCGAAAGTCCTCAAGGCCTCGGGCTAGTGAAGGAGGGAAGATCGCGCCAGTTTGATAGGGTGATGGGGTGATCCCGGTCACGTCGGTTCGCACGACGACGAGATGATCACCGTGTTGATCGTTCCAGGTGATCCGGGCGCGACGGGTGGCCTCTTGGAAGGCCCGGTCGTCGAGGAGGGTCATCGCTCGGGCAATGAACTTCTCCCGCTCCCCGCTTAGTCCCGGTTGATTTCGCGCCTGATCCTGAGTAGCCTTCGCCATGTGGTTGCTCCTCGGAAGCGATCGCCACGACCTCGGCCGGCTCCAACCGGTGCGAGGTCTTCCTGTACGCCTTGAGTATACGTACACACGTCTTTTGGGCCGGCTCGCTCGCGGATTGCGACAACTTCGAAAGTTCGAATGTTCAACGTATAGTGAGCACAGAGCGGGCAACACGGAACCCTGATTCCATCAAGGGAGAGAGATGTGAAAATCGCCTTAAGACCAACATTCGAACTCCGAACTTGTGGAGCCACGCTGGGGGTACTAACTGTCGCCAAACCTGTCGCCAAACCGGCACACACCTGTGGCCGGGATGGACGTTGAGGAGCAGGTTTCCCCGCCAGAATGCCCCCTATGGACGGTATGGACAGTACCCTTGCCCAACTTTTAATCCGTGGGTTCTGGGTTCGAGTCCCAGGGGGGTCACCCATCCGATCTTGTCATACACCCTCGACGAATCGGTCTCGACCGGTCCCCGGGCGGCCACATGTCAGGACGAATTGAGGCAAGGCACGCGCCCAGACGTGAATCATCCTGCCGGGGAACCAACGGACTCCCCGAAGATTCGTCCCCTTCGGGATTCCAGCCGCTGCCGATCCCGTGAGAGACTCCAGCCAGCGCCGATCGCTCCCTGACACGTCCTGGCATTGGACGCAAGGACGCCAAGACCGTCCGTCCCGGATACGCGACGCTGGCGCTGCCGCGACGCATCCCGGCTCGTCCGCTGATCTACTGAAAGGCGCCTTGCCACATGGTTGACATCAACTCATCGGGTCGGTCCCTCGTCGTTCCGGTCGTCATCGATACGGAACTCGGCACCGTCGCGCTCGACGTCTTCGCCGGCGCGGCACCGATCACGGCGGCGAACTTCCTCGGCTACGTGGACGCCGGCTTCTACGACGGCGGGGTGTTCCACCGCGTCGTCCGGCTCGACAACCAGCCCGATTCCGAAGTCCTCATCGAAGTCGTCCAGGGCGGCCGCGGTCCGGACGAACCGCGCGACGGGCTCCACCCGATCAAGCTCGAGCGCACGACCCTGACCGGCCTCCACCACCATGACGGCACGGTCTCGATGGCCCGCTTCCTGCCCGATTCGGCGCTCTCGGACTTCTTCATCTGCCTCGGTCCGCAACCCGAGCTCGACTTCGGTGGACGCCGCAACCCGGACGGGCAGGGCTTCGCCGCCTTCGGCGAAGTCACCGCTGGCATGGACATCGTCCATGCGATCCACGAATCGCCCTTCGAGGCCCAGCGCCTCGCGCCACCGATCCGGATCCACCACATCCACCGCGTCGACTGACCGGTCTTCGGGACTCGGCCGTCCCGGTTGGGGATGGCCGTCCCGGTTGGGGATGGCCGTCCCGGTTGGGGACGGCCGTCTGTCTCGCAAACATGGGATCACTAACCGACTCCCGTCAGTCCGCGGCCACATCGGTGGCACCGTAGGGCCGGGGGATAGAGTCGAGCAGCAGGCGCGTGTAGTCGTCGGCCGGCTTCCGGATTACCTCACGCACCGGTCCCCGCTCCACGACCCGACCCTTGTTGAGGACCAGCATGTCGTCGGCGATCAGGCGCGCGCTGAGCAGGTCGTGGGTGATGTAGAGCATCGCGATGTGGCGGTCCCGCACGATCCCGTCGAGGAGCTGGAGCAGCTCGGCCCGGATCGAGACGTCGAGCATCGAGATCGGCTCGTCAGCAACGAGGATCTTCGGCTCCGGCGCGAGCGCCCGGGCGATGACGATCCGCTGCCGCTGCCCGCCGGACATCTGATGGGGCAGCATCTCCGCGTACCGCTCGACCGGCGTCAGACCGACCGATTCCAGCAGCTCGAGGATCCGCGTCCGCTGCGCCTTGCCGCTAAGTCCGAGGTAGTTCCGCAGTGCCGACCGAGGATGTAGGCGACGGGCAGGGCCGGATTCAGCGATGAGAACGGATCCTGGAAGACCATCTGGATGTTGCGCCGGTAGTTCTTCAATGCCCGGCCGCGCAGCCTGTCCACCTAGATGTTCATGATCAGGTTCAACCCGGACGACTACCTGACCGAGAACAGCTACCCGCGCAGCGAGGCGACACTGCGGATCGACGACGACCTCGCCTGTAATCGCTTCGGCGGCCCGAACCAGTCCCTCGCCCGCTCGATGCTGCTGCTGGGTCTGCGGTTCAGCGGTATCGACATCCGGAATCCGATCGACCCGGCGACCGTCCCGGCGCTCGCGTTCGGTTCCTCACGGTACATGGACACCGAAGCCCAGCAGCACCTCGTCGACTACGTCACGACCGGCGGCAAACTACTCCTCGTGGGCGCAGTCCCGCAGTTCGATTTGACCGGTGCATCTGCGACGCTTCTCAGCGACGCCGTTGGCGTGACCCCGACGACCGACCGGCAGACTGAGGACTTCTATTATCTGTCGGTCGAAGGAACTGGCTGGGCGAGCGATCTGTCGGAGTTCCGGGTCGGCCAGTTGCAGGGCTTCGACGCGACGACGCCAGGGTGCTTCCTCCGCGCCTACGGCACCGGCGAGGGCTGCGGCTTCGAGCGGACAGTCGGCGCCGGCCGGGCGACGGTCATCACCACCGACCCGCCACGCGATCTCTCCCTCGTCCGAACGATCCTGGCGCACCTCGATGTCCACCCCGGTCTCCGCCACGACGCCGAGCACGACGGCATGTTCTCGACCTCGACCCGCAACGCCCTCGGTGCCCGCTTCGTCCACGTCATCAACCTGGACGGGTTCCCGAAGAGCTTTCGCCTCCATGAGGGCAATGAGGTGCTGGCCGGCGGACGGGAGCTAACCCTCGGACCACGGGATGCCGTGATGCTGCCGATCGACGTTCCCGTCGGTCCGGCGGTCGTCCGGTGGGCGACCACCTCGATCAGCGGCCGGGGCGACGATCATCTCTCGTTCCGCCGCCTTCAGGACGTGGATGTCATCGTCCTGGACACCGACCGGCCGGTTTCGGACGGCGATGGCCATCTCGTCCAGCGCGATGGGGTACGGACGACGATCACGTCGACGCAACCCCGGCATCGCGCCGCCCAGTTCGAGCAGTTCACCGTGCGGTTCGATGCCACGCCGGGGACCGGATGAACGACCCCGGCTGCTACAGGATCGGGTTTCAGGTGCGGCTGACAATGTCCAGATCATGACGTGCCAGTCCATCCGATAACTGAACAGGTGAACCGATTGGAACCGTGGCAGTTGGGCCAGGAGCACGTTGTCTCCCTAGCTTCGACATTGATGACCTGTATGAAAAAGCAAAAAATGTGCAAGCATTGCGTATCACCCCGAACTGTGCTGGCTACCCACCCTCGAGGACAGGCCATGAACGGAGACCGATCCGGTACGCCGAGGCGCTGGTTGACGCGAGAACTCGATCGTCGATCGATGGTCGGACGGTCGATGGCAACGTTCGCCGCCGCCGCGATCAGTGCCCACTCCACCAGCAAGGGCCTGGCTCAGACACCGGCCGGGACGCCGGAACGTGCCGACGGTCTCAGGATCCGCCCCAACGGCGCCACGCTGAGCCCCGAGCAGAAGCAGGCCTACGTCGAAGCCGTGCTGGCGCTCAAGGCGAAGCCCTCACCATGGGTTGACAGCATCAGCACCTATGACACGTTCGTCCTGTGGCACCGGGACGCCTTCGGGTGCAGCATCAACGCGTCCCACATGGGTCCAGCCTTCTTCCCGTGGCACCGGACCTTCCTCCACCTGTTCGAGCAGCAGCTCCAGTCGGTCGATCCCACCGTCTCGCTCCCCTACTGGGACTGGGCGGTCGACAACGCGTCCGACTCCTACGTCTGGCAGGACGATTTCATGGGCGGCGACGGGAGCGATGCCGACGGTGAGGCGGTCATTGACGGCCCGTTCCAGAAGGGCAAGTGGGAGCTGACGGTCTTCGACTACTCCGACGCGCAGCGGACGGCGTGGATCACCCGCGACCTCGGGATGGGGGGGTTGGCGCCGAACCTGCCGACCGTCGAGCAGGTCGAGGCAGCGCTTGCCGTACCGACCTACGACTGCGAGCCGTGGAGTGCCCAGAGCGCCCCGGCCGACAGCTTTCGCAACAGCCTCGAAGGCTGGCGCGACTGCGTCGACGACATGTGCGATACGGTGGCCGGGATCGGGACGATCTGCACCGGCCAGCATCTCCTGCACAACCGCGTCCACCTCTGGGTCTCCGGTGAGTTCGCCTTCGCCCACGAGCTCCAGGGTCACGCCATGAGCGAGAGCGCGACCCCAGCCGCCGCCGACATGGTTCTGGGCACGATGGCCGGGAACAGCTCGCCGAACGACCCGGTGTTCTTCCTCCACCACGCCAACATCGATCGGCTCTGGAGCGCCTGGATGCAGCGCCACGGGCCTGAGTATCTACCGGTGTCAGGCGGGCCGGTCGGCCACAACATCGACGACCTGATGTGGCCGTACCACCAGATCGGGATGGAGGTCAGCCCACGGATGGTGCTCGACAGCCGCGCGCTCGGCTACATCTACGACAGCGAAACACCATAGCCAGTCCTCCCGACGACAGCCAGCCAGTGAGGACCGGTACGTGAGATCGCGTACCGGTCCTATCATTGGGAGCCCGTAATCCGATGAATAGGTGATGCCAGACTGATTTCAATAACATACAGTCGGAGGAGTTCCCGCATCCTCCGCCTTGACAATTCGGCGGGTTCGTCATTGACTACATGAACTCGATTCGCACTCACTTGAACCGGTTCCCGATGTCCGCCCCTGGGAAAGCGGTGTTTCGTTTGGGGGATTTATCTCGCAGCCGCGTTGACAGCTTCCGGGCCGTTCAACCGACATGCTAATGTGTTAGGTCGCCGCATGACTGAGCGCCAGATTGCCTCCTCTTCATCACCAGGTACCCGCATTGCAACTGATTTGGTGATTTCATTGCGAGGCATCTCCAAGTCGTTCCCTGGCGTGCGGGCGCTGACGAATGTCGATCTGGACATCCTCGCCGGCGAAGTCCATGCCGTGATGGGCGAGAACGGCGCTGGAAAATCGACGCTCATGAAGATCATCGCCGGCGTCTACCAACCGGACTCCGGGCAGATGTGGCTTGACGGGGAGCCGGTCCACTTCAGTCACCCTCAGGAGGCGCAGGAGCGCGGGATCAGCATCATTTACCAGGAATTCAATCTACTTCCAGATCGAACGGTCGCGCAGAACATCTTCCTCGGCCGTGAGCCAAAGAGGGGCTGGCTGGTCGATTCCCGCAAGATGGAAGCGGAGACACGGCGTCTGCTCGCCTATCTTGGTGTCGACCGGTCGATCTCGCCGCAGGCTCTGGTAGGTCGACTCTCAGTTGCTCAGCAGCAGACGATCGAAATTGCCAAGGCGCTCTCATTCGACGCGCGTGTTGTCGTCATGGATGAGCCCACGGCGTCGCTAGCCTCTGCCGAAGTCGAGGCGCTCTTCACGCGTGTTCAGGCGCTGCAGCGGAGCGGGATAGCCTTCGTCTATATTAGCCATCGGCTCGATGAGATACGGAAGATTGCGCAACGTATCACTGTCCTGAAGGATGGTGAGCTGGTCGGAACCGGACTAACGGACGAATTGCCGGCATCGCAGCTTGTATCGATGATGGTGGGGCGCGAGCTCTCGGATTACTACCCGGATTACGGACGTGCGGAGGTGGTCGGTGAGCCGGTGCTGATCGTGGAGCAGGGCTCAAATGAGCACGTCCACGATATCAACGTCTGCGTGCGCAAGGGAGAGATTGTCGGGATCGCAGGGTTGGAGGGGTCCGGGCGTAGCGAGCTCGCGCGGGCTATCTTCGGGATCGAACCATTCAGGAGTGGGCGAATGTCATTGGCGGGATCATCAGTTCATTTTGGACACCCGAGGGAGGCGATCCGTTCGGGGATCGGGTTTCTCACTGAGGACCGGAAGACCGAGGGGCTGGTACTCACCCATTCGATCCTGGACAACGCCCTGCTTGCCAGACGGTCGGTGAAGGAAGGAGCCCGGAACGAAACGGAGCGGGAACTGGTGGTGAACGAGGCGCGACGCGTTGACTTGCGGGCTTCGGGGTTGCATCAGGAAGCACGCTCCCTGAGCGGCGGCAACCAGCAAAAGGTCGTGCTGATGAAGTGGCTCGCGACCGGCGCGTCCTTCTTTATCTTCGACGAGCCGACCCGGGGAATCGATGTCGGCGCCAAGGCCGGTATCCATCAATTGATGCGGGACCTCGCGAACTCGGGGGCGGCCATCCTGATGATCTCGTCAGAACTGCCGGAGGCGATCGGTATGAGCGATCGTCTCATCGTCATGCGCGGGGGGACAATCGCTGGCGAGTTCCCGTCCGCAACATCCGAGGCAGACATCATGGCGGTTGCGGCGCAAACGGGGAGGGCGACCGCATGAGTGTGACGATTCCCTCTTCTCTCAATGGGAAATCGATTCGCGCCAGGCTGGAGGCGGCGGGCCTCTTCCACATCTACGGCGTGCTTCTGCTCGTGCTGCTGGTAACCTGGGGGCTGATCTTCGTTACCGGTGGCAACATCAATGTCACGAACACCCTTGTTCGCTCAGTCGCCTTGGGAATCGTAGCGGTCGGGCAGACTTATGTCATCATCGGCGGCTCACTCGACCTCTCCGTTGCCTATCAGGTTTCGATCACCGCGGTCCTCGCGTCGATCGTTATGGATGGCTCGACGACGCGCATCTGGGTTGCGGTGCCCGCGGTCATCGCGGTCGGTGTCATCATCGGCATCATCAACGGGGTGATCATTACAAAGTTCCACATCAATGCCTTTATCGCGACGCTTGGGACGTCGCTCATTATGCGCGGACTGCTCAATGCCACCGTGAATAATTACGCCGGAGCGGTGCCGCCGGAGTTTCAACGCCTTGGCTACGGTACGGTCCTTGGGCTTCCGGTCTCAATCCTCCTTCTTTTTGCCGTCGTTGGCGTCGGCTGGTTCATCCTCCGCTACACCCGGTTCGGGCATCATCTCTACGCGATCGGCGCGAGTAACGAGGCGGCCCGGCTCTCGGGCGTACGCTCGGACAGGGTGCTCATTCTGGCGCATGTCTTTTGCAGTGTGGCCGCTGTGCTTACTGGGCTCTTCATCCTCAGCCGTCTGGGTGCCGGTGCGCCGTGGGTCGGCCCGGACGGCAATTACGATCTGGAATCCATCGCCGCGGTCGTACTCGGGGGAACGGCCCTTATGGGTGGTCGGGGCGGTGTCCTTGGCACGTTCGCCGGTGTGTTGATCCTCGCCTTGCTCGATAATGCGTTCAACCAGTTACAGGTCAACCCATTGCTAAAGGATGTCGTTCGTGGCGTGATCATCATTGCCGCTGTCGCCGCGTTCACGTTTCGTCAGCGTGGGAGAATTCCATGAGCGCTGACACGACCAGGCCGGCGGCCCGGCTGAACAACGATCTGTCCGAATCCCTGAGCGCGCGAATCGGCCGAACCGTCTTGTCCACCGCGCCGGTCTTCATCGTGCTGCTCGGGCTCCTCGTCTGGATCACGATCGAGAATCCGAACTTCACGAACCCGAATGTCTTTCTCATCTTCCTGCGCCGCGCCGCGCCATTGATGATCCTTGCCGCCGGGCAGCTCTTCGTCGTCATCTCCGGCGAGTTCGACCTGTCCATGGGTGCCCTGATCACCCTCGTTGTGATCCTCTCAGGCAGCTGGATCGATGGAGATCCGTCCCGGACCTGGCCCATCATCGCAGTGCTTGTTCTCATCGGCGTCGCCGTGGGGCTAACCAACGGGCTGATCACTACTCGCCTCGGCGTGCCGTCATTCATCACCACGCTGGGTATGATGCTCATCCTGAACGGCTTCGCTCTCTGGTGGTCCGGTGGGACGCCGAAGGGCTCACTGCCGGACAACTTCCGGATGTGGGGCCGCACCGGCATCGAGGGCGTGCCGCTGCTTGGTCAACTGCCCTATTCCGTCCTGATCATGTGGGTCGTGGCGGTAATCGGCACCTGGCTCCTGCACTTCACCGTCTTCGGAAAGCAGGTCTTTGCTACGGGCGGCAACCCACGCGCCGCTTTCTTCTCGGGGGTCGATGTGCCCACAATTCGTAGCCTGGCCTTCGTGATCTCGGCGCTTACCGCCATCATTGCCGGAATACTGCTCGGCGGTTTCTCCGGTGTCTCTCCGGGTGCCGGTGGCGATTACGAGTTCCAGGCGATTTCGGCTGTCATCCTCGGCGGTGCTGTCCTCGGCGGGGGCCGGGGAGCCATCATTCCGGCGATGGCCGGGGCCCTGACGCTGGAGGCGCTCTTTACGCTGCTCAATCTGCTTGGTCTGCCGAACCCCATTCGCGATGTCTTCCAGGGCGGTATCATCATCCTCGCCATCGGTATTGCGGCGTTTCGACAGCGCAAATCCCGCTAGATCCTGGCTCCGCTGCTCTGCCAAAAGGAATGGAGGTGCTCAGGAATCCAATGAAGGAAACGGATCAACGACGATCCCAGCTCGCAATGTGTCGGACGACATCCACGAAGAGGAGAACGTCATGCGTGGTTCACCGAGGCACCATTTCACCCTTCCCCGATTCCTTGTACTGTTGCTGGCGATCGGGATTGGGCTCGGGCCATCGACGCTCACCCTGTCGGCGCAGGATGAGACGCAGTGGTTCGTCCAGGATCAATTCGACAACCAGATGCGTCAGCGCACCGTGGCGCCGCAAGGACCAGCAGATCAGCCTTGGGTCCAGATGATCGAGCCGGAGATGGTCGATACCTCGACGTATGCAACTCCTGCCGGCTGGCACCTTTGCTTCTCGAATGCCGGGGTGAACAACCCGTGGCGTGCGGTTGGCTACACCACCATGCAGGCCGAGGTTGACTTGCACCCGGACATCGCCCAGTTCACCCACGTCGACGCTGAAGGCAACGACAACAAGCAGATCTCGGACATTCAGGACCTGCTGAAGCAGGACTGCGATGCGCTGATCGTCTCACCCAACACCACAGCCGCTCTGACACCCGTCATTGAGCAGGCCTGTCAGCAGCTGCCGGTCATCGTCTTCGACCGAGGCGTCGCGACCGACTGTCCGACGACATTCATCCATCCCATCGGCGGCTACGTCTTCGGGGCGGTCGGGGCTGAGTTCCTCGTACAGCAGGTACCGAAGGACGGCAACATCCTCGCCCTCCGCATTCTACCGGGTGTCGACGTTCTCGAGACCCGCTGGGCCGCTGCCGACCATATCTTCACCGAGAACGGCATGAACGTGGTCGGTGCTGAGTTCTCTGGAGGCGATCGCGCCAAGGTGAAGTCGATCGTGACGGACTACATAGAGCGCTTTGGCCAGATCGACGGGATCTGGATGGACGCTGGTCAGGATGCCGTCGCCGCGATCGAGGCCTTCGAGGATCTTGGTATGGAGGTTCCGCCGATCGTCGGTGAGGACCAGCAGGACTTCCTGCAGAAATGGTCAGCGAGCGATCTGACGGCGATCGCGCCATCGTGGCCGACGTTCCAGTGGCGAACGCCGATCATCGCCGCGACGATGATCCTGGCCGGCCAGCAAGTGCCGTCCGAGTGGATTCTGCCGCAGCCGACGATCACGGCCGATAACCTGGAGCAGTACGTCCAAACCAACATGCCGCCGCAGCACTACGCGCTCTGCGGCTGCGAATCGATGCCCGACTACCCGCAACGGTGGGGTGGGGAGTAGCCAACCGCTGACCATGAAAAGCCAGGAACGCAACCGCAGGGAACGGTGGCGTCCCTGGCTCCCCCGCCAGAAATCTGACGGGAGATCGCCTTTCGTGGGGCGGCGGAGCTTGCTATCGGTGCCGGGGAGGGGACTCGAACCCCTACAGCCTCACGGCCACCAGATCCTAAGTCTGGCGCGTCTGCCAATTTCGCCACCCCGGCCGGATGATGGTGCGTATGGGACGCCGGACCGACCAGCGCCAGGCCCGATTCCGCGCCCGGTAGTGTACGCCAGTTCCGGTTGCCTTGCGCCGCAATGCTCATCATCGACCCGCTCCTGGAGACGCGGACCGTTTCCGATGCTATCGTCTCTGCGATGTTGCGGCGGGAGTGCTGAGAAGATGTACGCCAATCGAGGCTGGGCCAGGACGCGAGCCCACGCCAGTCTCTACATTCACATGATCGACGCCCGGCTGTCCTGAGCAATGCCCAGCAGGACAGCCGGATCGGGCGTGGCACCGCAGGCTGACACGGGTGCTCTCCGTGCGCGGTGGCCCGCCCGTTCCCACGTTTCCGGGGAACATCCATGTCGGTCAACCGAATTGCCTGTCTCTTCTCTCGTGGCCGCCTGAACCGGCGACGGCCGGACACCGAGGCCGCACAATCCTCCTCGTCGCGGCAGCAATCAACGGCCTTTCGCAACCTGTGGCTGGCGGCGACGATCTCGGACTTCGGGTTTCATGTCACGGCGCTTGCCCTGCCGCTGACCGCCGCGAACACGCTCGACGCCAGCCCCTTCCAGATGGGCCTGCTGACCGCCGCTGAGTCGGTCCCGTATGTGCTGTTCGGGCTGCTGGCTGGTGTGGTCGTCGACCGGCTGCCGCGCAAGGCACTCCTGATCGCGACCGACTGGATCCGCGCCGCGCTCCTCACCGTCATCCCGGTGCTCGCGTTGAGCGGCCGACTCAGCTTCGCCGTGCTGATAGCGGTTGCCCTTGGTGTCGGGCTGTGCAGTCTGATCTTCCACGTCGCGCAGGCATCGATCATCCCCGCCCTCGTCGATCGCGATGATCTTGCCGGGGCAAACGGTCGGCTGGAGGCCAGCGGTGCGACGGCCCAGGCGACGGGGCCAGGGCTGGCCGGTCTGCTGATCGGCGCGCTGAGCGCTCCGATCACGATCGCGGTCAACGCGCTGTCATTCGCAATCTCGGGCCTGGTCCTCTGGCGCATCCCGGACAGCATACGCACCATACGAGGTGAACGGGTTGCATCTGGTCCAACCGACGGAGCCCGGAGCCCTCTGTCGGGACGGCTTCGGGCCACGACCGGCGAGATCGTCGATGGTCTGCAGATCCTGTTCTCACAGACGCTGCTGCGTGCCGCGTTGCTGGCCAGTTCGACCATCAATCTATTCGGATACGTCTTCCTCGCCGTCTACATCCTCTTCATGGCGCGGACGCTCGATCTATCCGAGTTCACCATCGGGCTGATCCTGAGTAGCGGCGGAGTCGGAGCGGTCGTCGGGGCACTGGTCAGTGTCCCGCTACGGCAGCGGTTTGGTTTCGGTCCGACGATGGTCTGGGCGATGCTCGTCTGCGGGACGGCCAGCGTGCTGATTCCGCTGGCCTTCGTGTTCCCGTCGGGCGCGATCCCCCTCCTCGCCGCCGCCGAATTCCTCCAGTACGGTGCCCTGGCCATCTTCAACATCGGCGGGCGGACCCTGCGTCAGGTCTTCGCCGCTGACGAATATCAGGGCCGCGTCAACGCGACGGCCCGCACGCTTGCCAGCACCGGTACGCTGGTCGGGAGTCTGATGGGTGGTCTGCTGGGAGGCTGGATCGGTCTCGGCGGCACGCTCATCGTCGGCGCGGTCGGGATGATGCTCGCGATCCCGATCGTCCTGTTCTCTCCGCTCAACGGTCTTCGGGACCTTCCACGGCCGGAATCAGTCGCGTCATCAGAAAGCGACTGACGGCCGCGGCGACGCTGGTGGCTCGGATCCACTATGCGCCCTCACCGGCTTCCGTTGACCGGATCGACGATGTCCATGCGAACATTGCCCAGCCGACCACTCGAACCGGGAACGTGCCCGAATGGATAGAAGACGGAAGAGACACCGATATGACGACCCTGGGAACCGGGCTGCCGATCAACTACACCGACCTCGGCCAGGCCGCCGCCGACCATCTCCAGGCGCTGCTGCGGATCGACACGACCAACCCGCCGGGCAATGAGACACGGGCGGCCGCGTACATCGCGGGCTTCTGCCGGGCGGCAGGGCTGGAGACCGAGATCGTCGAGTCCGCGCCCGAACGTGGAAACCTCATCGCCCGGTTGCGGAGCCCCAACCCAACGGGCCGGGCGATCATGCTTACGGGGCACAGCGACGTCGTCTCGGTCGAGCGCGACAAATGGGAGCGTGACCCGTTCGGCGGCGAGCTGGTCGGGCAATATTTGTGGGGCCGTGGGGCCCTGGACATGAAGAGCCAAGTGGCGGCCGAGCTCGCTGTCATGATGGCGATCGCCGATCAGGGGCTGACCCTCGACCGAGACCTGATCCTGGCGGTCTTCGCCGACGAGGAGACCGGTGGCGAGTTCGGGGCCGCCTGGCTCTGGGAGCATCGGCCGGAACTGCTCGATGCCGAGTATGCGATCAACGAGGGCGGCGGGACCGCGTTGCAGGTCAACGGCCAGACGTTCTACCTCTGTCAGACCGGTGAGAAGGGCGCCAGCCGGCTCCGGATCACGGCGAGCGGGTCGCCGGGTCACGCGTCGGTGCCGCTGGACGACACGGCCATGCAGCGGCTCGGCGAGGCGCTGGTCCGGCTGACCGCCTGGACCTCGCCGACCCGGCTGACCGAGCCCGTCCGCCAGATGCTCAGGACGATCGCGCCCGTCCTCGCCGACGACGCGAGAACGCAGATTGAGCGCCTGATCGACTCCCCGGATGGCGAGCTGACCTGGGACGATATCGCCGTGCTCGGGCTCCCCTTCGACCGGGAGATGATGGGGATGCTGCGGGCGACGACGCGCGACACCGCCGTCCCGACCATCGTTCACGGCGGGCACCGGATCAACGTCATCCCGTCCGAGATCGTGCTCGACGTCGACGGGCGGATCCTGCCCGGTACCGACCCGGCCGAGTGGCGGGATCGGGTCCAGCAGGTCGTTGGCGACGGCGTCACCGTCGAACTCGTTTCCGGGGAAACCGGCCTGATGGCCGACCCGACCTCGCCGTTCTTCGACGCGATCGCCCAGACGATCGACGCGATCGACCCCGGGGCGAGCGTCGCGCCGTTCCTGGTCTCCGGCGGGACCGATGCCGGGAACATCCCCGGCGTCAAGGTCTACGGCTTCTTCCCATTCCCGCCGAGCGATCGCAACGCGGAGTACGCCTCGCTCATGCACGGGCATGACGAGCGGATCCATGTCGACGATCTCGCCTTCGCGACCCGGTTCCTCTACGACCTGGTCGTCCGGTTCGCCGGGAGTTGAGTGCGCACTGACGATCACTGATACCGATTGAAGCGACCTGAATCCGCCTGCGGGTATGCGACACTGTCGGGCGGCACGAGAGCGCGTGCGACACGCACGGTATCCGCGCAGACCGCGGGAGGATCAGGTTCTATGCTTCGCGTTGGAATCATTGGCGCCGGTGGCATCGTCCGGGCTCGGCACGCTCCGGCCTGGAACAAGCAACAACTGGCGGGTACCGCGCAGGTCACCGCGATCTCGGATATCTTCGAGGAACCGGCCCAGGCCATCGCCGACTCGCTCGAGCACAACGGGGAGAAGCCGGTCGTCTACACCGACTTCAACCAGCTGATCGCCGAGGCGCCGATCGACGCAGTCGACATCTGCCTGCCGCATCACCTCCACGCGGCGGCGATCATGGCAGCGGTCCAGCACGGCAAGCACATCATCTGCGAGAAGCCGATGTGCATCTCCCTCAGGGAGGCCGACGAGATCGTCGCGGCCGTCGACGCGGCCGGGATCACCTACATGTCCGGCCACAACGAGCTGTTCCACCCGGCGCTGGTCGCCGGTCGCCGGGCGATCGAGCAGGGCGTGGCCGGCAAGCCGTTCCTGATCCGCTCGCATGAGTTCCCGGGCGGCTACAACCGGTCGGCTGTGCCGGGACGCGAGCCGGTCGCGACCAACATGGTCGGCTGGCGGGCGAGCAAGGAGACGATGGGCGGCGGCGTCCTGATCGACAAGGGCTACCACCCGACCTACATCCTGCTGGCGCTGGCCCGGAGTGAGCCGGTCAAGGTCACGGCGATGATGAACACCTTCGTCGCCCAGATGGACGGCGAGGACACCGCCCTCGTCCTCGTCGAGTTCGCCGACGGCAGCATTGGCCAGATCTTCACGGGCGAGGGGTTCATCTTCCCGGCCAACGACGCGAAGTTCCATTTCGTCGGCTCGCAGGGCGAGGTCTACGGCGACCGCGTCACGGCGCACATCAAGCCGCGCGCCTTCGACGAGCCCTCGACGGTAACAGCGAAGAACTACGCCGGCGACACGACGTTCGACGACGAGATCGCCCACTTCGTCGACGCCGTCGCCACCAAGCGCAAGCCAATCCAGGACCACTACGACGGTCGCCGCGTCCTCGAGGTCATCCAGGCCGCCTACAAATCTGTTGAGACCGGCACGACGGTCAGCCTGCCTCTCGAGCGCTGATCCATCACTTCACCAACACACCTGAGAACGGGGCGACGCCATCGTCCGGCGTCGCCCCGTTCTCAGGTTCGCACCACTCCTTCCTCCAGTTCATCGGACATAGCAACCGTCAGTGACCGTGATTGACACTCGTAGGGGGAATCCGTACTATCCGGTTCATCGCCCCCTGTCAGAGCATGTTCCGCGTGCAATGGAGTGCGCGGCCTGACACATCACGGCGTGATCTGGAGATGTCGATGCAGACTGATGGTTCGTCCACCTCTCGTGTTTCCCGTCGTTCCGTCCTGAAGGGGACGGCCGCCATCGCCGGAGCGGCCGCCGTCGTCGGTCACAGCCCGTCGATTCACCGCGCCTCGGCCCAGGAGACCGTCAACGTCACCTGGATGTCCAACCAGCGCCACGACCGCGCGGTCAAGGAGGCGCTGTTCGCCGAGTTCGCCGCCAGCGACGCCGCGCTGATGCCGGACGGCCGCCGGATCAACGTTACGATGAACATCTTCGCCGACGAGTACGCCGACCAGCTCAAGCTCGCCTTCGAGTCCGGCAGCGCCCCGGACATCTACAACATGAACGCCCCCCGGCAGGAGGTCGCCGCCCTCTGGCCCGAGCCAGCCGACGCCTGGCTGGCCGCGAACCCGGACATCGAGGCCTCGTTCCTGCCCGGCGCCTTCGTCGCCAACCGCGGCATCTATGGCGGGCAGAAGTACGGACTGCCGATGTACGCCCAGACGATGCGGCTCTACTACAACAAGCGCATCTTCACTGAGGCCGGGCTCGACCCCGCTCACCCTCCGGCAAACCACACCGAGTTCCGGACCTTCGCCAGGCAGATCATCGACAACATTCCCGGTACCTATGGTCTGATCCTCGGCGACAAGTTCCCCTGGGTCTGGTGGATGAACGCCGCCATCCCGGCGATGGGCACCGGCGCCTACTACTTCGACTGGCGGACCGGCCGCTATGACTTCAATTCCGAGGGCATCAGGCAGGCCCTCCAGCTGCTCGTCGACATGCAGGCCGATGGCAGCATCACGCCCGGTATCCACACCCTCACCGACGACGACGCCCGCCAACAGTTCTCCTTCGGCACCGCCGGCATGATCATCGGCGGCTCCTGGAACCCCGGCGTCTTCAACGACCAGTTCCAGTCCACCGAGGACTGGGAGACGGCCGAGCTGCCGGTTCCCGACACCGGTCTGGTCGGTCGCTTCCAGCAGGGCATCGGCGACCGCTACACGGTCAGCGCGAAGAGCCTGAACAAGGAAGCGGCCTGGCAGGTCTTACGGTACTTCTACTCCGTCCCGACCATGACCACCATGTACGAGAAGGGCATGGGTGTCATGGGCGTCGCCGCCGCCAACACCGGCGTCTCGTCGGTCCGCGGCGTCGCGCTCCTCGCCCCGACAGCGAACGACATCATCGTCCCGGTCGAGCCGGAGCTGCCGACGCAGACGCCGGACTACCAGACCACCTTCCAGCAGGCATTCGACGAGGGCGCCGGCAGCTTCGAGACGATCCTCGCGGACCTGACGACCCGCTACAACGCGGCCCTCGACGCCGCCATCGCCGACGGGACGCTCGTCGCTGCCGACTACACGATCCCGGACTGGGACCCCTCCGTCTCGGCCGCGACACCGACCGCCTGATCCGTTCAGCCCGGTCAGGACGGGACAGGAGCCAGGCGGCAGCGCCTGGCTCCTGTCTTCGGCTCGATCTCAGACGGGCCGACCGCTCGGCGCTTGTGATCGCACGACACCGGTCGAGAGGAAGACGATGGTCCAGACAACCCAGGTCCAGACACCACCCTTCGCGGCCACAGGTCCCGATCTGGGGCAGAGCCGGCGCCCGGGCAGCTTCCGCCGCTTCCTGCCGGCCTACCTGATGTGCTCGCCGACGATCATCCTGTTCCTCGTCTTCATGCTCTTCCCGATCATCTTCGTGATCTACACCTCGATGCTGAAATGGGACGGGATCGGCAGCGTCCTCAGCGCCGACTTCACCGGGTTCGACAACTACCAGCGGCTCCTGCAGGACGAGATCTGGTGGCGGGCCGTTCGCAACACGGTCCTCTACGCCGTCCTCAAGATTCTGATCGAGCTCCCGATCGCGCTCCTGATAGCGCTCGTGCTCAACTCCGGCCTCCGCGGTCTGACGGTATTCCGGACGATCGCCTTCCTGCCCGTCGTCACCAGCGTCGCGGTCGTCTCGCTCGCCTTCACGTTCTTCTTCTCGCCGATCGGCGGCCCGTTCAACACGGCGCTCGTCGAGTTCGGCTGGCTGGACCGGCCGATCGCCTGGCTGGGCGAGCGCGACACGGCGTTCTGGACGGTGACGGGCGTCGCGATCTGGCATGACCTCGGGATCAACATGGTCTTCTTCCTGGCCGCCCTCCAGACCGTCCCCCGCGATCTCTACGACGCGGCGATGGTCGATGGCGCCGGCGCCTGGCAGCGATTCCGGAACATCACCGTCCCGACCATCCGTCCCCTGACGGCGGTCATCATCACGCTGAGCCTGTCCGGCTCGCTCAAGGTCTTCGACATCTTCGCCGTCATGACCGGGGGTGGGCCGAACTTCAGTACGACGACGATGGTGCTCTACATGTTCCGCTACACCTCCTTCGGCGGCGGTGGCCTGGGTGGCTCCCAGACCACACCGGCGGTTGGCTACGGCTCGTCGATCGCGATCGGGCTCGGTCTCGTCATCTTCGCGTTCATCCTGGTCCAGCAGTGGATCAATCGCCTCCAGGACCGGGAGTAGCCGCCATGGCGACCATCAGCGAACGTCGACCGGCATCGACCGACTACGAGATCCCGGCCTCGGGTGATTCGGTCCTTATCACGACCCTCAAGCGCGGCTGGCTGACCGGGCGCTATCTCATCCTCGTGCTCTACCTCTGTATCTGCGTCTACCCATTCATCTGGATGCTGGCGACGTCCCTCCGCACCGCACGGGGCGTCTTCACGGCCGGAACGTCGCTCTGGGTATCAGACCCGCAGTGGTCCAACTACACCGACATCTGGAACGCCGCAAACCTGCCGCGGGCGGCGATGAACACGATCCTGATCACCGCGGTCTGCCTGTTCCTGACGATCATCACGACGTCGATGACCGCCTACGCGGTGTCGCGTTCCGACTTCCCCGGCCGCCGGGTCATCATGCTGGCGCTGGTCACGACGCTGCTCATTCCCGGCGAGATGCTCATCATCCCGACGTTCTACGTCAACCGGTCGCTGCACCTGATCGGCGACTGGAAGAGCCTCATCGCCGTGGTCCTCGTCATGACGGCCGGGGGCCAGGTCTTCAACATCTACCTGCTCCTGAGCCACTTCCTCACGATCCCCCGCGACCTGTTCGACGCGGCGGAGATCGACGGCGAGAGCTACTTCGGCGCCTACTGGCGGATCGCCTTCCCGCTGATCCGGCCGGCCCTGGCGACGGTGACGCTCCTGACCTTCATGGGGATCTGGAACGCCTACCTCGTCCCACTGGTCTACCTCGCCCCGCTGCCCGACTTCCAGACCCTGACGATCGCGCTGATCCAGTACTCCAAGCAGTACCAGACGCTCTACCAGATTATGGCGGCCGGCGCCGTCGTCACGCTCGTCCCGATCATGCTGGTCTTCATCTTCCTCCAGCGCTACTTCATCCGTGGTCTGACCGAAGGCGCCACGAAGGGGTAGGCGGACCGTTTCGTAGGGGAGGGCTCTCGCTCCGCTGACCCCGCCCGGCTGCCGCTTCGGCTTTTACCGGAAGGCAAGACGGTGTTCGCCACTACCGCGCACCCATGAACACGCCGGTCGGCGAACAGTCCCCTCCCCAACCCCTCCCCACTGCGGTGGAGAACGGCTCTTTCCCGGTGGGAGTCGTCGTTTCGTAGGGGCGACGCTTGCGAGCCAGGCCGCCGCAGCGGCCTTCGCCACCAGGCGAGACGGTGTCCGGAGACCGACCTGTTCACATTGAGACCGTCGGTCGCGGATACCGGCACCACAGCGCGGTCTGGTGCCTAACGGAGCGGACAAGGCAAGCCATGTCCCTACACGCAAGGATGTGCCGACCGTTACGTAAGTCGAGGGCCGATCAGACACACCAGTGAGACTCAATGCGTTGGTCGTTTTCAGAAGCGCAGTTGCGGAAGCCGTATCAGGACGCTATGATCCAACCATGAGACCCCGCACCGGAAGCCAGAGCCAGCCAGAGATGACGATCGGCACGCCGAATATCGGCTGCTTCGACGTGTCCGTCCAAACCACGACGACTGGGACTACCACCATGATGAGCATCACCGGGGTCGGGATTACCGAGCCTGCGGTCGTGGTCTTCAGACGGTAGCGAGCGGGGACGCAACCAACTGAGACACGACGAGCAGGCGGGAGGCGACAAGCCCCCGCCTCTCTGTTTGTCCCGTCGGTCATCCGAGTCCCGATTCAGCTCTCGGCGAACAGCGAGGCGACTGGCATGACGACGCAACTTCGCAGGCTCGATGACGATTCACATCGACTGAGGTTCCGCCGGGACGAGAGGTGTCCGCGATGATCGTGCTGAAGTTCGGTGGGACGTCCGTCGCCAACGCGGAGCGGGTCCGGGAATCGGCCCGAATCGCCGTCATGCAGGCCGCGCCGCGCCTCATCGTCGTGTCGGCGGCCAGCGGGGTGACGAACCTGCTGCTGGACGCCGCCCGGGCCGCCGCCGCGGGAAGCTCCCGGTCATCGGGCCGGGCCGTCGCCACGATCCACGAGATCCACGGCGAGGTCATCGACGGTCTGTCCAGCGATCAGGAGCGCTACGGTGCACGGGTCACGATCGACCAGCTCCATGCCCAACTGGACGAGACGCTGGCCGAGATCGTCCAGGCCGGTGAACTCGACAGCCGGCAGTCCGACCGGATCGTCTCGTTCGGCGAGAAGTCGATGAGCGTCCTCATGGCGGCGACGTTGCGCGATCGAGGGACACCGGCCGACCACGTCTTCGCCGACACGGTGGTCGGGACCGACGACCGCTACGGCGGCGCCCGGCTCGACCGCGCCCGGACCCGCGCCAACGCCCAGGCGATCATCCGCCCCCTGCTCGACCGCGGCCGGACCGTGGTCGTGACCGGTTTCATCGGCCACGCCCCGGACGGCTCGACCACGACGCTCGGCCGCGGCGGCTCCGACTACAGCGCCACGATCCTCGGCGCGGCACTCGACGCTGACGAGGTCCAGATCTGGACCGACGTCCCCGGCGTGCTCAGTGCCGATCCCCGCCAGGTCGCCCACGCCCGCGTCGTCCCGCAGATCAGCTACGACGAAGCGCAGGAACTCGCCCACTTCGGCGCCAAGGTGCTCCACCCCCGAACCATCCGCCCGGCCGTCGCCCGGAACATTCCGGTCCGGATCCTGTCCACCTACGAGGCGGACAAGCCCGGAACCGTCGTCACGCGGGAGCCGCTCGGCGACGGCATCAAAGCGGTGACGGCGCTCAAGGGTCTGCTCCTGCTGACGATCGATGTCCAGGAGATGGAGGACCTTGCCGGTGCGGCCGCGGGCGTCTTCACAACCCTCCACACCGACGGGGCCGAGGTCGCCTTCGCCGCCCAAGCGTCGTCCCGGCGGAGGATGACCTACCTCGTCGACCAGGTGACCGGCGGCTGCGAGCGGCTCCGGACCCGGATTCAGGCGGTCGTGGAGGAGTTCGAGGCCGAGGTGAACTGCACCGAAGACGTCGCGCTGGTCGCCGCCGTCGGCGCCGGCGCCGCCGGCCAGCCGGCCACGATCGGCAAGATGCTCGGAACGCTCGAGCGCGAAGGCATTCCCGTCCTGGCACTCAGTCAGCAGGACGCCAACGTCGCCCTCGTCGCGGCCGTCCCCGAGGCGAGCGTCCAGGCGGCGGTGCTGGCGCTGCACCGGGAGCTGGTCGAAGCCACTACCCCGGCGCCGGTCAGCACCCAGCGCCGCCGGCGCCGCGGCTCCCTGCTGGACGAGCCGATCCGCGTCGGCTGAGCGACGTCGTCGCCTCTTCACCGGCGAGTCAGATGCCCCGTCCTGGGGTCAGGAGAATCAGCCATGACAGATCAACGCATCCCGTGCGCGGTCCTCGGGGCGACAGGCAACGTCGGCCAGCGCTTCGTCCAGCTGCTGGACCGGCACCCGTGGTTCCGGCCGGCCGAACTGGTCGCCTCCGAGCGCAGCTCGGGGCGACCGTACCGCGAGGCGGCCGACTGGCGGGTCGATGCCGAGATGCCGGAATCGGTCCGGGATCTCACCGTCCGGAGCTACGACGACGGCCTCGACAGCCCGGTCGTCTTCTCGGCCCTGCCCGGCGAGGTCGCCGGCGAGATCGAGCAGCGGATGGCGCGGGATGGTCACGCCGTCCTGACCAACACCAGCACCCACCGGATGGAACCGGACGTCCCGCTGATGATCGCCGAAGTCAACCCGGACCACGCCGCCGCGATCGCCCATCAGCAGGCGCGGCGAGACTGGTCCGGCTTCATCGTCGCGAACGCCAACTGCTCGGCCATTCATCTCACGCTTGCGCTGAAGCCGGTTCACGCCGCCTTCGGCCTGGAAGCGGTCCTGGTCACGACGCTCCAGGCCGTGTCGGGAGCGGGCTACCCTGGCGTTCCATCGATGGACATGATCGACAACATCGTGCCTTACATCGGCAACGAGGAGGAGAAGCTGGAGACCGAGCCGCGCAAGATGCTGGGCCAGTACCGTGACGGCCAGTTCATCGACGCCGACTTCGTCCTCAGCACGACCTGCACACGGGTCGCCGTTCGGGACGGTCACACCGAGAGTGTCAACATGCGGCTCCGGATCGATGCGACCCCGGAAGATGTGATCGACGCGATGGAACGGTTCCAGGCCGCGCCGCAGCTGTTGGGTCTCCCGTCCGCTCCGCTCCGCCCGATCGTCGTTCGGCGCGAGCAGAACCGACCTCAGCCCCTGCTCGACCGCGAGGTGGAAGGTGGAATGGCGTCGGTCGTCGGTCGGGTCCGGGTCTGTCCCCTGATGGGAATCAAATTCGTGGTCCTGGGCCACAACACGCTTCGTGGTGCCGCCGGTGCCAGCATCCTCAACGCCGAACTGCTCAAGGCACAGGGAATGCTGCCGGCCTGACCAGTCATGGTTGGTTCAGACTTGCCGTCGGCATCGTCCGCCCGCGACCGATGCCGAAGACCCTTCCTGGTCGGACCCAGAGAGGGTCGCCTTTTGTCGATCGCCCTAAAGGATCAGAGATCTGGACGTTCGGTTTTCTCCTATTTCCTGGTTGTCGCACGGTTAGGATACCAGTACACTTCGCCAATCGTTCCGAGACGCATCACGGTCGAATACGAACAGGCGAGACAGATGCCCTACGACATGCAGTCCGTCGATGTCCAGGCCGAGACCCTGGTCAGGCTCGACATCCCGGCCGAAGACGCCGTCCGCATCGAGCAGGTGCTCTACGCCTTGCCCGATCTCTGGCAGACCTATCAGCGCCGCATTCTCAAGCAGCAACACTTCAAGGGAGTGACGACCGGGCAGGTCCGCCTGCTCAGCGTCCTCATGCACAATGCGCCCTGCTCTGTCGGGACCGTCGCCAACGCGCTGAACATCTCGATGGGCGCGGCCAGCGAGAGCGTTGACAAGCTGGTCGAGCTCGGTTACATCACCCGCAAGCACAGCAAGATCGACCGGAGACAAGTCATTCTCGACCTGACGAGCGAGGCTCGCGAGATCGCGGCGTCGGTTCGGGAGATGCGCATCAACCAGATTTCCGAGGTGTTCGAGCAGATGACACCAGATGAGCGTGATGGGTTCATCAAGGGGCTGCACCTGTACCGTGACGTGCTGGCGAACTTCCCGCTTGTCCTCGACGAGCCGGCCAGGTCCGGTCTCCCTGAGGACGGCAGCGTCGCCGGTCCGGGTGCGATCGAGGCAGCGCGATAGCTGACCGAACCTGACGTTCTCAGGATCTGGATGCTTCTCCCCGTGGGCCGGTTCCATCCCTCCGATCGTTGCGATCGACCGCATGGCAGCTCAGCCGAATGGGGCCGTGGCGGTCGGGCCATGGCCCCATTCGGCTGGCCGTCGTCGTTCCGACATTGACGACTACCGCGAGGCAGCGGCTCGCTGGCGCTGAAGAGCGGCTCGGTCGACGCCGGTCTTCAACTCCGCCCGGAGCCGCAGATTGTTGATGATCATCTCTCGGGAGAGGACGCCGACCGGACGCCCGTCCCGAACCACCGGAACCTGCGATACGCCTCGCTCCGTCATCACCTGGAGCGCCTCCGCCAGTGGGGTATCGGGACCGACCGCCACAACCCGCGTCCAGGGCACCATCGCCTGGTTGGCCGGAACCCAGTCCCAGCGCTCCCGCGGCGTGCGAACGATGTCGGTCAGGCTCAGGATTCCGCGAGGGAAGCCCTCGTCCGTCACCACGAAGAACCGCTCCCCCATCCCAAGCACGCGCTCGTCGACGATCTGACGGAGCATCTGCCGGCTGGACACCATCTGGACGTGATCATCCATCGCCTGGTGCGTCGTCACGTCATTGAGCAGGGCGTTCATGCCGGACTGAGCACCGACGAGACCCGAGTTGCCCTGGATGAACCAACCGATCGCCAGCAACCAGAGTCCGGAGAGGAACTGGCCCTGAAGGATCATGAAGACCGCGATCGAGAAGAATGCGAAGCCAACGATCTGGCCGCTCTGGGCGGCCCGCACGTTCGCCCGGTCCTTGCTGCCGGTGCGCTGCCAGACGATCGCCCGCAGGATCCGGCCGCCGTCCAGCGGGTAGCCAGGGATCAGGTTGAAGACAGCCAACAGGAGATTCGCGACGCCGAGGTAGACCAGCGGTGCCTGGATGACCGGCTGGTCAACCGCCGTCGCCAGCAGCCCGAGCAGCAGGAAGGCGACGGCGAGCACGAAGCTGACAGCCGGCCCGGCCGCGGCGATCCGCAGTTCAGCCTTCGCCGTGTCCGACTCGCTGCCGAGTTCGGCGATCCCGCCAAAGACGAGCAGCGTGATCCGCTTGACCTCGACCCCGAGGCGCTGGGCGACGATCGCGTGACCGAGCTCATGAGCCAGGATCGAGGCGATGTAGAGGGCGGCGGTGATGGCGCCGATCAGCCATTGCGCTCCGGCCCCGAGATCCGGGTAGGCATCGGGCGAGAAGCCCGACGCGATCGACCAGGCCAGCAGCACGAAGATGATCGCGAGGCTCCAGTGGAGGAAGATCGGGATGCCCCGGAAGGTACCCAGGCGAAACGGCGAACCCACGGTGACTCGAACCCTTTCGACCCCATCTCGATCCATCTGACGGCAATCGCGGATGAGTACTTACGTGACGACGACGCCATGCCAGAACGCGACGTGATCCTTGATCTGGGCCGCCTCCGGCTTGGGGGCCAGGTAGTACCAGGCGGCGTCCTTGTTGATCTTCCCGTCGACCGAGATCGAGTAGTAGCTCGCCTCACCCTTCCAGGGGCAAGTACTGTGGGTCTCGCTCTCGACGACGACCGACGAGTCGAGCGCGGACAGCGGGAAGTAATGGTTGCCTTCGACGACGACCGTGTCGTTGCTCTCGGCGATCGTCTTGCCGTTCCAGGATGCCTTGACAGGGTAGACCTCTTTCGCTCGGATGGATATGGAAAATCGTACGGAAGCCAAACTGCGCAATCACCGCGCCACAGCGGGATCGAGTCGACGGACCGTCCCATCGGTTCCGGCTATGTAGGCGGCGTGAGCGATTCCGAGGAACAGGCCGTGATCGACGACGCCCGTCGTCGTCTTGATGGCGAGGGCCGTGGCGGCCGGGTCTGCCAGCGCACCGGTCGCGCAGTCGATGATCAGGTTCTGGCTGTCGGTCCGGTATGAGGCGGCGGGAGCATCCGTGACAGCGGCGGTCAACCGTAGGCGTGGATGGAGACCAAGGGCTGAGAGCCGGGCCAGCGTCCCCGCCCATCCCAACGCAACGACTTCTATGGATACCGGCATCCGGCTCCCCAGCCGTGTGACCAGCTTGGCCTCGCCGGCTATCAGGACGAATCGTGCGCAGGACAGGGCGACGAGTTTTTCGAACAGCAGCGCCCCGCCTCGCCCCTTGGTGGCGTTGAGCGCCGGGTCGATCTCGTCGGCACCGTCCAGTCCGACCTGGATGGTGTCGCCGGAATCCAGCACGTCGTCGAGGGTCCGGACCCGGATCCCGAGCGACCGGGCCAGGGCGGCGGTGCGCTGGCTGGTCGGGACGCCGACGATGCTCAGCCCGTCCGCGACCCGGAGACCGAGCTCACGGACAAGGGCTTCCGCCGTCGAGCCAGTTCCGAGGCCGACGAGCATTCCCTCACCGACCTCGTCAGCCGCCACCCGGGCCAGGGCGGTCAGAGACGGGTCCTGCGATGGCACTGGACTACTGATCATTCATCGCGGCCGGCTGCCGGGCGAGGTTCGCGGCGGCCGCCTCGTCGACCAGCCAGAGCAACTCGCCATCGACGGGCTGGATGATCTGCGACGGCAGCGTGTCGATGTCGACCGGTCCATCTAGGACCTTCGAGAGCGTTTCGGCTTTTCCGGCCCCACCGACCAGGAACGCCACCCGCTGGGCAGCGTTGACGACCAGCGCGGTCAGTGTCAGCCGGGTGGTGTCGAGCTTCGGGACGTAGTTGGCGACGACGAAGCGCTCGGTCTCGTGGATCGCGGCCGTGCCGGGGAAGAGCGAGAGGGTGTGCCCGTCGTCCCCCATGCCGAGGAAGACGAGGTCGAACCGCGGCGTCGCATCCGTCTCGTTGAAGACCGTCTTGAGCTGGGTCGCGTACATCTCCGCCGCGAGGTCGGCGTCCCGTACGGTCGTGGGGAAGGGGTTGATCCGGCCTGGCTCGACATCGACCCTGTCCAGGAACGTCCGGCGAGCCTCTCCGGAGTTGCTCTCGGGGCTGTCCTCGGGGACGAATCGCTCATCGCCCCAGAAGAACTCGATGTTCCGCCAGGGAATCGTCTCCTGATACGGGGCCTGGGCAAGGAGCTGACCCATGCGCTTCGGCGTCGAGCCGCCGGAGAGCGCGATGTAGGCATGGCCGGTCGCGCTCGACACCGTGTTGGCCAGGAGGGCGGCCGCGGCCCGCGCCAGCGCCTCGCCGTCGGCATAGACCCGGACTACCCCACGCTCTCCATAGTCGATCGTCCTGAACGGGGCCTTGGTCACACTCATCGCTCGTTCCCTGTCAGGTAAGGTCGTTCGCCCGTTCGGCGACTCGACCGTCGCGTTCATGTCAGCGGCGCGAGAAGGCCATCGCGACGGTGGCGAGCGCGTCGTCGAAGACCGGATCATGCCCCGATTCCTGCAACACACGCTCGAGCAATGCCGAATCCCCGCCGTCAGGGACGACGACGTGCCGGGTCATCGGCTGATGGCCCGGAACCGTCGAGGTCGTGACGAGCTCGCGCTGGTTGAATTGCTCGACGAGGCAGGAACTCCGCGCCGCGCCGGTCGAGACGATGCCGACGCTGGCGATGCCCGACGTCGACGCCCGTGCCGCCACCGGCTGAAGCCGGACCACGACCGGGAAGGGTTGGCGGGAGGTGAAGACCAGCCGTAACCCTGCAGGCGTTCTGGTCGCGTCACCATCGAGCCGCCACCCGAGCCGTGAGGCCAGCCAGCCAACAAGCAGGATCGCGCTGGCCTGACCGGCGCTCTGGCCTGGCGCCGGTTCGACGACGTACTCGATCGTGACGGCATCGATCGACGTCAGGGCATCTGGGTGCGGCGGCGCATCGTAGAACTGGGCGATCAGGTTGCGCCAGTCGAGCAGGCGCGACCAGGCCATGTCGACGAGCACGGTCGAATCACGGCCCCGCTGGGCATCGAGGGTCGAGAGGCTCACCAGCCCCCGGGCAACGTCGCCGAAGACGGCGGAGTCGACGATCACCCGGTCGCTGCTTCCGGCGAGGTCCCGGAACATGCCGAGGTCGTACTGGAGATCGCCCAGCCACCAGAGCACGATCGGGAGATCGGGCACGCAGAGCGGGATAGCGGTGCTGGCCGGGTTGCCCAGCCGCCGGGGGCCGCCGGTGATGGTCACGGACTCGAAGTGTCCGACGGTCGGGCCACCGGAATCGGCGGGGATGAGCCGCGTCGTGATGGTCAGGGGACCATCCTCCGCATCCGTGGAGGGCGGCAACCGGTCGAGGGCCGGGTCCGACGCGACGGTGATCGCCCGGGTCGGGTAATGCGTCTGGAGACCATCGATCGCCGCCGCGGCCCGGTCGGCCTGGGCTGCCGACCGGGCGCAGGTCAGGAGGCTGGTCGTGTTGGTCCGGGCGTAGGAACCCGGTCCCGTCACCGGCTCGGGCCGATCGGACTCACCGATGGTGCGGTTGATCCCGCTGAGCCGCCGGGGGCGGGGGCCGTTCAGTCGGAGCCAGAGCCCGGTCAGCCGGGAGGTGATCCGGTTGGCGTCGACGATGGCGGTCCGCCAGGTCTCGGACGGCGTCCGATCGCCAGCGATCGAGGAAGAGGTACGTCGATCCGTTGAACTGATCATGTCTCGCTCATCGTTCCTGCCCGGCTGCTCTGGCCCAGAACGCTGAGCCGAATGCCGAGCGACAGGACTGGAAAGGTCTCGGGGAGCCGGATGTCATCGCGACCCGAACGCGTGGTCGGTCGTCGCCATGTCGCTATGGGCGTCGCCACTGGTAACCATCCTCGCGGAGCATCGCGTCAGCCTCGGCCGGACCCCAGGTGCCGGACTCGTAGAGCCGGGTCGGAGAGATCCCGTCGTCCCAGCCGTCGAGCACGGGCTGGACGATGCCCCAGGCGGTCTCGACCTCGTCACGGCGCTGGAACAGCGTCGGATCACCCAGCATGGCGTCGAGGATCAGGCGCTCATAGGCGTCCGGGCTGGTCTCGCCGAAGGTCGACCCGTAGTAGAAGTCCATCGGGACGTTGCGGAGCCGGTTGGACGGCCCCGGCACCTTGGCGGCGAACCGGATCGCGATCCCCTCGTCCGGCTGGATCCGCATCGTGATGACGTTCGAGTCCGGAGCGGTGTCGCCGAGGTTGCGGAACATCAGGTGCGGCACATTCTTGAACGCGATCGCGATCTCGGTCACGCGCCGGGGAAGGCGCTTGCCGGTCCGCAGGTAGAAGGGAACATTGGCCCAGCGCCAGTTGTCGATCTCCAGCTTGAGTGCGACGTAGGTCTCGGTCTGGGAGTTCGGCCGGACGCCGCGCTCGCCGAGGTAGCCTTCGACCTGCTGGCCGCCCATGAAGCCGGGACCATACTGGCCCCGGATCGCGCGCAGGTCGACCTGCGGACCGATCGGCGGTACGACCGAACGGAGGACCTTGACCTTCTCGTCCCGGACTTCGTCCCCCCGGAAGACGGCGGGCGGCTCCATCGCGACGACCGTTAGCAGCTGGAGCAGGTGGCTCTGGACCATGTCGCGGAGAGCGCCGGAGTCCTCGTAGTATCCACCCCTGCCCTCGACGCCGATCGACTCAGCGGCGGTGATCTGGACGTGCTCGACGTAGCCGCGGTTGAAGACCGGCTCAAACAGGATATTGGCGAACCGGAACGCCATCACGTTCTGGACCGTCTCCTTGCCGAGGTAGTGGTCGATCCGGAAGATCTGCTGCTCGCTGAAGACGGTCGCCATCTCCTGGATCAGCTGGCGGGCGCTCTCGACGTCGTGGCCGAAGGGCTTCTCGACGACGACCCGGTTCCAGCGTTCACGCGGATCCGAGTAGATCTCGCGCCGCTCGGCGATCCCGGAGGTGCCGAGGTTCTCGATGATATCGGGGAAATAGGTCGGCGACGTGGCAAGGTAGAACAGGCGGTTGCCCTGCGTCCGGCGCTCGGTGTCGATCGTCTCCAGTCGGGCGGCCAGGTCGGTGTAGGTCTGGGTCTCGGCGAAGTCGCCCTGGACGTAGAACAGCCCCTGGCTGAATAGTTTCCAGGCTTCATCGGTAACCGGCGTCCGGGCGCCACGGACGACAGCGGCCCGCATCTCCTCGCGAAAATCGTCGTCGCTCCATGGCCGACGGGAGACCCCGACGATCGAGAAGCCCTCGGGCAGGGGGTGACCGACCGCGAGATCCCAGAGCGACGGCATCAGCTTCCGGGCGGTCAGGTCCCCGGTCACGCCGAAGATGACCATGACGCATGGATCCGGAGTCCGTTCGGCGTGCATCCCGGTGCGGAGTGGGTTGTCGACCGGCGCGAAGTCATCGAACAGGTTGCGGCCGCCGGAGGAACCCTGTGTTGGAAGGATGTCGGCCACCGTCGGGGCTGGAGCCTGGGTGCTGGTCATGATTCAACCTCTGAGCGTGAGCGGCCCTGCGCCGGCGACCCATCCGTGTGACGAGAGCGTGGCGACCCGACCGGCTCCCGAGCATCGAAGATGACAAGGTACTAGGGTCCTGGCCTGGAAACCACCCCGTCGGGCAGCAGTCGCCGGATCGACACTCAGCGGCTGGTTCGATCAGGAATGCGTGGTCTTGTTCTCGATCGCCGGTCCGGTCGGCTCCATCCACTCGGTGTGGAAGATGCCCTCGCGGTCCACCCGCCGGTAGGTGTGCGCCCCGAAGAAGTCCCGCTGCGCCTGCACGAGGTTGGCCGGCAGGTTGGCCGTCCGGTAGGTATCGACGTAGTCGAGCGCGGCGCTCAACGCCGGGCACGGGATGCCATAGGCGCGGGCCGTGACGACCGCCCGCCGCAGGGCCGGCAGCGCATTGTTGATCGTCTCGACGATGTGCGGGACGACGAGCAGGTTCTCGGGCTGGCTGGCCCGGTCGGCGAACGCCATCCGGATCGGGTCGAGGAGCTTCGCCCGGATGATGCAGCCGCCCTTCCAGATCCGGGCGATCTCGGAGAGGTCGAGATTCCACGCGTAGGTCGTCGACGCGGCGCTGAGCATCGCCAGCCCCTGGGCGTAGGACGAGACCTTGGCGACGTAGAGGGCGTCCTCGAGCGTCTCCAGTAATTCATGCCGCTTGTGCTCGTCGAAGACCGTCGGGGCGTCGCGATCGTGCTCCGGGCCGCGGAGCAGGTGGCTGGCCCGGACGCGCTCATCCTTGCGGCTGGACATCGAGCGGGCCATCACGGCGGCGTCGATCGTCGGGATCGGCGTGCCGAGGTCCAGCGCGTTCTGACTGGTCCAGCGGCCGGTCCCCTTCTGCTCGGCCGCATCGAGGATGATGTCGACCAGCGGCTTGCCGGTCTCGGGGTCGATCTTGTCGAGGACCTTGGCCGTGATCTCGATCAGGAAACTCTCGAGCTTGCCCTCGTTCCAGCCCCGGTAGACCTCGGCCATCTCCGATGCGGATAGTCCCATCGCGCGGCGCATGATGTCGTAGGTCTCGGCGATGAGCTGCATGTCGCCGTACTCGATGCCGTTGTGGACCATCTTGACGTAGTGGCCGGACCCGCCGGGGCCGATGTGCGTCACGCACGGCCCAGCTTCAGTCTTGGCCGAGATGGCGGTCAGCATCGATTCGAGCTCGGCGTAGCCCTCGGCCGGACCGCCCGGCATCAGGCTGGGGCCGTAGAGGGCACCCTCCTCGCCGCCGGAGACGCCCATCCCGATGAAGCGGAGGCCCTTGGCTTCCAGCTCGGCGGCGCGGCGGTCCGTGTCGGTGAAGAGGGAGTTGCCGCCGTCGATGATGACGTCGCCCTGATCGAGGTAGGGCTCCAGTTGCGCGATGACGGCGTCGACCGGGGTGCCGGCCGTGACCATCAGCAGGATCCGGCGGGGCTTCTGCAGAGCGGCGACGAACGACGGGATGTCCCGCTCGCCGCTCAGGTTCGCCTTGTCGGTGTGCTGGGCGAGGAACTCATCCGTCGTGGCCGTCGTCCGGTTGAAGACCGAGACCGGAAAGCCGTTCCTGACGACGTTGAGGGCGAGGTTCTCGCCCATGACGCCGAGCCCGACCAGACCGAGATAGGCGAGATCACTGCTGGCGACGTCATGCCCCGAAGACTGGGTTGCGGTCATCTTCTGCGTTCCCTCTGGCTAGGACGCGACGGTCTCGGCCAGAGCGGCACGCTTGCCCTCGACCCCACCGATCAGCGAATCGAACGACTTCGCGAAGGAGGCTATGCCCTCCTCCTCCAGTTGGGCGGTCGCGGCGCGGAGATCGACGCCGACCTTCGCCAGATCGGCGATCGCCTGCCGGGCCCTCTCGACATCCGCATCGACGGTCCGGGCGATGACGCCGTGATCGACGAAGGCGTCGATGGTCTTGGAGGGCATCGTGTTGACGGTGTCCGGACCGATCAGGGACTCGACATAGAGCACGTCGCTATAGGAGGGGTTCTTGGTCCCGGTGCTGGCCCAGAGCGGCCGCTGGACGTTGCCGCCCGCCGTGCGGAGCGGGGCGAACCGGTCGCTCTCGAAGATCTCGAGGAACGTCTGGTAGGCGAGCCTGGCGTTGGCGACGGCGATCTTGCCCTTCAGGCTCCCGGCCAGGTCGGCGACGCCGGGATCGGCGTTGATCCGCTCTTCGAGCTTGCCGTCGACCAGCGTATCGACCCGGCTGACGAAGAAGGACGCGACCGAGGCGAGGGTCTCGATCGACTCGCCCTTCGCGTGGCGCTCCTCGAGCGCCTCGACGTACGCGAGGGCGACCTCCTCGTAGCGCTCGACCGAGAAGAGCAGCGTCACGTTGATGCTGATCCCCTCGAGCAGTGACTGCTTGATGGCGGGGACGCCCTCAGCGGTGCCGGGGATCTTGACCATCAGGTTGGGCCGGTCGACGCTCGACCAGAGCCGCCGCGCCTCGCCGATCGTCCCCTCGGTGTCGCGGGCGAACTCGGGCGCGACCTCGATCGAGACGTAGCCGTCATTGCCGCCACTGTCACGGTAGATGCCCGCGAACAGATCACAGGCGTTCCGGATGTCGTCGACCTCCACGGCCTCGAAGATCTCGCCTGAGCTCTTTCCGGCCCGGATCAGGTCGGCGATCTGGTCGTTGTAGGCGTCGCCGGCGGCGATCGCCTTCTCAAAGATCGTCGGGTTACTGGTAATCCCGCGGATGCCATCCTGCTGGATCTGGCGTTCCAGGGCTCCGCTCTGAAGCATGGCGCGGCTGATGTCGTCGAGCCAGACACTCTGGCGCTGCTGGTCCCAAAAATCGTGGAGCTTGGTCATGGCGTATCGTTCCTTCGGGTGTGGTGGAGGCTGGATTCAGAGACTAGGAGTGGCCTTCGTTCGGGTGGATCGGGCCGACCGAGACCTCGCCGCCCCAGGTCTCGTCGACCTGCTTCGCGAGGTCGGTCTTGCCGAGGACGTAGAGGGCGACGGCGGCGACGTGTTCGGACGTGAAGCCGTAGGCCTTCAGGACCTCCTCGCCGGGACCGGAGGCACCGAAGGTATCGACGCCAACCGAGGCGCCGCGGTCGCCGGCGTACTTCGCCCAGCCGAGCGTCGTGCCAGCCTCGACGGTGACGCGTGGCGTGCCGATCGGCCCGAGGACCGATTCGCGGTAGCCGGCGTCCTGGGCCTGGAACAACTCCCAGCTCGGCAGGCTGACGACGCGGGCGTGGACACTGTGCTCGGCGAGGAGATCGGCAGCCATAACGGCCAGCGAGACTTCCGAGCCCGTCGCGACCAGGACGATGTCCGGTGCGCCGCTGCTGTCACGGAGGATATAGCCACCCTGCTCGACGTTGCCGTGGGCGTTGCCGCGGTCCAGAACCGGCAGGTCCTGCCGGCTGAGGATCAGCGCGGTCGTCGTCTCAGAGGTGATTGCGTGACGCCACGCTTCGACCGTCTCGTTCGCGTCGGCTGGGCGCAGGACGGTGAGCTGCGGGATCGCCCGGAGCGACATGACCTGTTCGACCGGCTCATGGGTGGGCCCGTCACCACCGACGGCAATGCTGTCGTGGGTGAAGACCCAGATGCTCTTGTAGTGGGAGAGGGCGGCGAGACGCACCGCCGGGCGGAGATAGTCGGCGAAGACGAGGAAGGTCGACCCGAACGGGTGCGTTCCCCCGTGGGCGGCCAGGCCGTTGACGGCCGAGGCCATCCCGTGCTCCCGGACCCCCCAGTGGACGTTCTGGCCGGCGTAGTTCCAGCCGCCGCCGGCGCCGCCCTGAGCGTGACTGCTGTCGAAGGACGGTGGCTGGAAATCTCCCTGCCCCTTCATGACGGTGTTGGTCGAGGAATTGAGATCGGCCGATCCACCGATCAGCGTTGGCAACTTCGTTCCGAGCGCTTGGATGACCTCGCCCGAGGCCTTGCGGGTCGCGACCTTCTTGCCGATCTCGTACGTCGGCAGGTCCGAATCCCATCCCCGCGGAAGCTCGCCCGAAATGGCAAGCGACAGCTCGGCGGCGACGTCCGGGAACGCCCCCTGATAGGCGTCCCACTTCGCCTGCCAAGCTTGCTGGGCGGCGGCCCCGTCGCGGATCGTGTCGGCCATCGCGGCCGTGACTTCTTCGGGGACGTAGAAGGCCGGCTCCGTCGGCCAGTCGAGCGCCTTCTTGGTCGCAATCGTCTCCTCGGGGCCGAGCGGACTGCCATGGGCACCGAACGTGTTGGCCTTGTGCGGAGAGCCGAAGCCGATGATCGTGCGGCAGAGGAGCAGGCTCGGCTTCGCCGTCTCCGCCCTAGCCGCCTCGATCGCGGCCCGGACGGCATCCGGGTCCAGCCCGTCGACATCGATCGTCTGCCAGCCCATCGCCCGGAAGCGAGCGCCGACGTCCTCGGTGAAGGTGATGTCCGTCGAGCCGGCCAGGCTGATGTGGTTCTGGTCGTAGAGGTAGATCAGCTTGCCGAGCTCAAGGTGTCCGGCGATCGCGGCGGCCTCGAAGGCGACCCCTTCCATGATGTCGCCGTCGGAGACGATCCCATAGGTATGGTGGTCGATCACCTCGTGGCCGGTGCGGTTGAATCTGGCGGCGAGGAACGCCTCGGCGATTGCGAAGCCGACGCCGTTGGCGAAGCCCTGGCCGAGCGGCCCGGTCGTCAGCTCGACCCCCGGCGTGATGCCGCGCTCCGGGTGGCCGGGCGTGATGCTGCCCAGCTCGCGGAACTGGCGCAGGTCCTCGATCGAGACCTCGTAGCCATAGAGATGGAGTAGTGAGTAGAGCAGGGCCGAGCCGTGGCCGGCCGACAGGACGAAGCGGTCCCGGTCGAACCAGGCCGGGTCCTTCGGGTTGTGTTTGAGGAAGTCGTTCCAGACGACGTAGGCCATCGGCGCCGCCCCGAGCGGCAGACCGGGATGGCCGTTCTTCGCGGCCTCGACGGCATCGACCGCGAGCATGCGGATGGCGTTGATGGAGAGCGTCTCGGTGGAGGTCTGGACAGCGGTGGTCACGGTAACGTCCCTTCTCGATCTCGGGTTCGGCTACGTCCTGCCAACTGGACGTCTTGGTCCGGATTCATCGGTCAGTCGGGCCGGGGATCATGCACACATCCTACGCGCTCTGCCGCACGCAGCCTGCCAGAGTTCCGGCCCGGCGAATCGTTACTATTGTACCGACCAGTTGCCAATCCTCGTGTCGAACGGAGTCAGCGTTCGGCCAGCCATCGCTCACTGGCAGCGCTCCGATCACCGTGCCGAATCGTCGTCCGGCAGGTCGGTGCGATCTGCACCGTTGGGATCGATGCATTGCGGTGTCTGACCCATCGAACCGGGCAGGACCTCCGTACCGGGAACGCAGGCGATTCGCGCCACGCCAGCCTGCCGGTAGATCAGCGTTCCGGTCGCACCAAGCGATACGCTGGATGCTGACCAGGCTGTGACCGATGCGTCGGTCACAGCCAGTGCCTGGGCGTCGACGACCGCATCGTCGTCCGCCTCGATCGTGAGGGACCCGGTCTGGCCAGAGAGGATCATCGTCGCCTGGTTCCGGACCGCGGCGGAGAACGCCGTCCCGGCGAGTTCATCGATCGTCAATGTCGCATCGTCCCCCGCGACGACCCGGAGGGAAGACGCGGCGACCGTTGGATCGATCGTCGCCCGGACGTGTCCGCCAAGCGTCAGAGTGCCGAGCGTGGGCGCCGTAACGACAAAGCGCAGTGGGCGCACGAGCCGGGCCGGGCCGCGGGCGGCAGGGTCGAAGTCGATCGTCAGTACGCCGTCCCGGTTTGCGACGTCGACCGAATCGAGCAGGTTGTCGTCGCCGGAGATGGTCAGGGTGGGGACGGCGCCGGACACGATGAGCAGTTGCCCCGCCCCGGTCACCGAGATGCCGTCGAACGGCAGCACGCTCACCTCGCGCTGACCGAGCTCACCGGAACCCCGTACTTCGAGGGCGCGGTAGGTACCGTTCGCGACGCCAGCGAGCACGAAGACGAGGGCAACCATCCCCAGGAGGACGTTCGGAAACGATCCGCGCCCGTTTCGGCGCGATGGAGCCAGCACCGGACCATCCAACTGGCGCGGACTGGCGACCGGCAGCCCGGTCAGCATGAAGGCCGGCGGGCGCCGAAGCAGGCTGACGGCGAGGGCGAGGGCGATCAGGGCGACCGCGACGCTGCGGAAGACGATCGCCGTGACCTCGTACTCGACGATCTGACCGAGAATCCATGTCCCGAGCAGCACCGACGCCATCGCGCCAAGGACCGCTCCCATGAATCGCCGGCGCTGGAAGACCGTGGCGCCAGCCTGAGCGGCGATCAGCGTGCCCCAGGCGTAGGCGGGCCAGAAGACGGCGTCGAACGAGCCATAGCCCAGGCCGAACGACGCGATCCGGATACCGAGGAGGTAGTAGAGGATGCCGCCGAATACAGTGACATAGACCGCCAGGTGCAGGCCGAGCAGGACGAGGTCGCGAACGAAGGTCCGGCGCCGGAGCGGGGACGGCGATTGGCCTGGGTCAGGTATCGGAACATCAGCGCCATCGACCGCCAGGGGCCGACCGGTCCGGGTATCGAACCGCTGAACCGGATGGGATTCCGACTGGACGGGCGGCGGGCGGTGTTCGCTTCCCGGAACCGGCTCCTGGTCACGCTTGCCATCCATCAGGCGGCGAACCGGTAGCCAACGCCCCAGACGGTGCCGATCCGCTGGCCGGCCGGGCCGAGCTTCTTCCGCAAGCGAACGACGTGGCTGTCGACGGTCCGGTCGAAGACCTCGATCTCGTCGCCCCAGATGCGCTCCAGCAGGTAGGCCCGGCTGAAGGCCCGGCCCGGATTGCTGGCCAGCATGGAGAGCAGGTCGAACTCGCGGCGCGTCAGATCGACCGAGATGCCTTCGACGGTGACGGTCCGTCCCGATGGATCGATCACGAGCTCGCTGTGCCGGATCAGCGCGGCGCCGGTCGAGGACGCCGTCACGCCCGGCGGAACGACACTCGGATCGGCGGCGGAGGCGACGACGGTCGATGAGACCGGCGCGGCCGGGGCCGGGGCCCCTGTCCGACGCAGGATCGCCCGGACGCGGGCCAGAAGCTCCCGCATCCCGAACGGCTTGGTGACGTAGTCGTCCGCGCCGACCTCCAGCCCGACGACCCGGTCGATCTCCTCCCCGCGCGCCGTCAGCATGATGATCGGCATGAGGTGGTTCTGGCGGATGCGGCGGCAGACGGTCAGGCCGTCCAGCCCCGGTAGCATCCAGTCCAGGATGATGAGATCGATGCGCTCCTCGGCGACGGCGACGAGGGCGGACGGGCCATCGAACGCCTGCCGGACGGTGTAGCCCTCCTCGACGAGGTGGGTGCGGATCAGGTTGCAGATGTCGACGTCGTCTTCCACGACAAGGATGTGGGTCATCGGACAAGGCCTCCAGTCATTGGGCGTGAGACGGGTCGTGCCGGCGCGAGGACCGGGACGCGTTCGGTCGGTTGGGCCCGGCGCAGGCGAACGTGGAAGTGGCTGCCCTCGCCGAGGGTGCTCTCGGCGGAGATCGTCCCACCCATCGCCGTAACGAGATCCTTGACGATCGAGAGACCGAGACCGAAGCCGCCGGACGCCCGGTTGCGCGACGCGTCGACCCGGTAGAACCGCTCGAAGATCCGGTCCAGATCCTCCTGGGCGATGCCGGCTCCGGTGTCGGCGACGGTGATCGTCAGGTAGCCGGGGTCGAATCGTCCATCCGGGCCGTTCTCGGAGACCGTCATCGAGACGATCCCACCCGAATGCGTGTAGGTGATCGCGTTGCGCGCGAGATTGAGCAGGACCTGGGCAAGCCGGTCGCGGTCGGCCATCACCGCTGGCAGCGGGCCGACGTTCTCCGCGATGACCGTGACGCTGCGGTCCCGCCAGGCCAGGGGCGCCAGCGTCTCATGGACTTCCCGGACAACGCTGACCGCGTCGACCTCCCGCAGCGTCAGGCTCAGCTCGCCAGCCTCGGAGCGGGCAAGCGCCAGCAGATCGTCGACGAGGGCGCCGAGCCGCTCGGTCTCGCGGTGGATGATGCCGAGGTAGTTACCGAACTGAGCATCGTCGATCGGCACTCCGTCGCCCCTGGTCTCCGCGTTCTCGGCCGCGATCATCAACGACTCGACGTGTCCCCGGATGCTGGCGACTGGCGTCCGGAGCTCGTGCGAGACGTTGACCATCAGCTCGCGGCGGCTCTGCTCGGCCCGGGCCGCATTGATCCGCTCCCGGGCCGCCTCGGCCTCGGAGACGCCGACCCGCAGCGTGGCGTCGCTCGGGCCGAGCATCAGACGGGCGAATCGGCCGTAGACGAAGGCCATCCCGTTGATCGCATGGAAGCCCGGAACGATCAGGACCAGGCCGAGCCCGAACGTCGCGAGGTTCTCGAGCGGGCTCTGCGTCCCGAACAGCGGACTGACGCTGACCAGCACCGGATGGATCAACAGGTACCAGATCCCGGAGATCATCCACCAGAGACCGGCGCAGATCAGGACGCCGATCGGGAGCTTGAGGAAGAGGAAGAGAATATTGGTCCAGGTGACGGGATCGCGGAAGAAGCGTCCAATCCGGCTGATCAGGCGCTCGCCCTGGGACGAGATCGGTGCCGGGATCCCAACCCCGATCCAGCGCCAGGCGAGGTGCCGCTCGACGCCGTTCGCCCAGCGGGCGATGGCGATGCCGATCAGGAACAGCGGGATACCGACGATCGCTACACTCAGGGCGACGCCAAAGAACAGGAACGGGAGGAGGAACAGGAAGTAGATCGCTCCCAGCGGAACGCTGAGGATGAGGTAGGCCAGGTTCCCGATCGTCTGCCGGCGGAAGGGCGCGACGAGGAGCCAGCGGAACGGGCTCCGCCAGTCGCGATCCCACTCGTCGATCACTTCACTGATGAGCTGGCCGACGGAAACTGCCACGGACCGTTCCCTACCTCCTGGACATGACGCCGAGCGCCTGTCGTCGCCCGGCCCACCTGTCCAGCCAAGCATCGCCGGGATGTGTGACGGATGACACGCGAGACTGTGGTGAATCGGTGACTACCTGCCAATGATGAACCATTGCACCAGCCGGTTCGAGGAAACGAGAGACTCCGGGACGGCATCGCCATCCCGGAGTCTCGCACTCGGCCCTGGTTTTCGGCCGCTCCAGCCGTTGGATCAGGAGCCGCTGGCGCCGTTCTCGTCGCGGTTGAACGGGCGGTAGGGCTGCTGGCCCTGCGGCTCGCGGCGCGGTCGGTCGAAGGACCGCCCGCCACCGTTGTCGCCATCGCGCTCGAAGCGGCGCGGGCCGCCCGGCTGATCGAACCGGCGTGGACCGGCGGAGCGGTCGAACTCCCGGTCGTCGCGGCGCGGGCCACGGTCGTCACGGGGACCATCCTCCCGGCGGGGTCCGCGCTCGTCCCGGTCGAACCGGCGGGGACCACGGTCGTTTCCGCCGAAGCCGAACTGGCCGTCCCGGGGACCACGGTCGTTGCGGTCGCCGCCGAAGGGCGGGCGGTCGCCGCCCGGTCCGCGACCGGAACCACCACCCGGTCCGCCACGGAACTGCCGCGGGCCACGGTCGTTGCCGAAGTTGCGGCCACCAGGACCACGTTCGCTTCGCTCGGGACGGCCACCGAACTCAGCGCCACCACGCTCACCGGTCCGGGGCGGCTCGTTCGAGACCTCGGCGGTGACGGGGCGACCCTTCATCCGGATGGTCGACATGGCCTGCAGGACCGCGTCGACGCTGGCGGTCGGCACATCGACGAAGGTCGAGGCGTCGAGGATGTCGATCGCGCCGATGCTCCGGCCGGGGATGTTGGCCTCGTTGGCGATGGCGCCGACGATATCCTGCGGCCGGATGCCCTGGGCCCGGCCAATGTTCAGGAAGAGCCGGGTCATTCCCTGCTCCCCGCGGGCGCCGCGCGGCGCGGTCCCGAAGGTCGCGAGGTCGTCCTCAGCCTGGTCGACGATGGCGCCACGTCCGGTCTCGTCGGCGTAGAGCTTGAGCACGGCCGCCGCGATGGCCGACATGTCGTTGTCTTCGGCGAGCTGCTCGACGACTTCGAGGTAGGGCTCGTAGTTGGATTCGTCACGAAGGGTGTCGGAGATGATCGTCTTCATCGCCTCACGGCGACGATCGGCGACGTCGGTCAGTGTCGGCAGCTTGCGCAGATCGATCTTGCCCTTGGTAGCACGCTCGATCTGGCGGAGCCAGCGCAGCTCACGTGGCGAGACCAGGGTGATCGCCTCACCCGCCTTGCCGGCCCGGCCGGTTCGCCCGACACGGTGGACGTAGGCCTCGGTGCTCTCCGGGATGTCGAAGTTGATGACGTGGCTGACGTCCGGGATGTCGAGACCACGGGCCGCGACGTCGGTCGCGATCAGGATCTCGGCCTGACCAGCCCGGAAACGCCGCATGACGCGGTCGCGCTGGGCCTGGGAGAGGTCGCCGTGGAGCGTCTCGACGGCGTAACCGCGTGCCAGGAGGGCCTCACCAAGATCGTCCACGCCATTCTTGGTCCGGCAGAAGATCATCGCGCTCTGGGGCTCTTCCGCGTCCAGGATGCGGTTGAGCACGTCGACCTTGCGGGAGCGCGGTACTTCGTAGGCGCTCTGCGTGATCGTCGAGACGGTGACTTCCTTGCCCCGGACGGTGATCCGGGCCGGATCCTTCATGTGGGTCCGGGCGAGGTCGGCGATGCGGGGCGGCATGGTGGCGGAGAACAGCGACATCTGGCGGTCGCCGGGAACCTGACCGAGGATCCAGTCGACGTCGTCGATGAAGCCCATGTCGAGCATCTCATCGGCCTCGTCGAGCACGAAGTAGCGGGCATGC
>JAABUS010000526.1_pt1 | contig 95881 bp, 41 predicted proteins | sample 5560161 | NCBI WGS metagenome assembly JAABUS01 (sample SAMN10711885, study PRJNA513376) | rock metagenome | isolation source: Antarctica rocks | place: Antarctica: Victoria Land, Trio Nunatak nord | collected 2016-01-04
ATATAATAAACCGTCGCGCTAAATATTTTAATATTATTATATATTAATACGCGCCTTCGCTCCGTTACCTCGCTTTTATTAATAAATACTACCGTTATTATAGTAATTATATTATTATTAATCTCTAGGTATAATATTAAGGTTATACCGTTTATATATAATACATTACTACTAGTATTTATTATAATATAGTAAGAGTATATAATAAGGGTAGTTATTATTATTCCGCTACTAATATTATAAATATTATAGAAATAATTTAATATACTATATTTACTATAAGTACTATAAGCGCTATAGGAATAATAATATATTATATTTTACTCCGTTATTATTATTTATAATAATATTATAAAGATAAAAGAAATATTATTTATTTAATTATTATTACTATATATTAACACTATAGGGATAATTTTATAAATATACTATTTATTTATTACTAGTACTATTATATAGTAGAAATAATTTAATAATATTACTTTTCCACTATTAATATTATATAATAATATTATAGGAAATAATTTCGTATCGCTCCGCGACTAGTATTATATATTAATATTATAGGATCGATAATATAAATTAGAAAACTTTTTTCCTTTATTTCCCTTAAGGGGTTTAAAGGTTTTTTAATAAATTTCATAATTTAATTAAATATTATTTCGTAACTAGTACTATAAATATTAAAGAATTAAATATATAACTTCATATTTAAATTATTATATAATAACGTCGTTATATTAAATAACTTTTTTCTCTTATTTCTCTTAGGGGGTTTAAAAGTTTTTTAATAAATATTTTTTAATTAAAGTATTTAAATATTTAAAGACTAAAGCCTAAAGAGGGAGGTAATTATAAAATAATAATATATTATATATATTTACGCCCCGTTAAAGACGCTAGTATATTATATATATCTATACTCCGTTACCTTTATAATATTATTATTTATCGATACGGGGTTCTAGTTTTAGTATCGCGGGGTTTTAATTTTTAATAATTTTATATCGAGTTAATATTCCCCCGTTTTATTAAAATCCTTAGAGATTAGTTTTATTATTAAATCTAGGATTTAAGAACTATTTAATAATAAACTCTATAATTACTTTACGTTTTTTATATTATTATTAAACCGCTAGCTCTACGCTAGCGGCCTTAAGTATTATAATATCGTCGAATTAACGAATTATCCGAGAGTAGCCTTAAAGGATATAAGTAGGCCGGTTATAAAAAAAAATATAATAGATTTTTTTATTAAATTTATAGAGAACGATTAACTAGGGAGGATTATTATTATTTATATATAATTAATAAATTATAAAGACGGAGGGACCTAGTATTTAAATTATATTATTTTAACCGAGATATATTCGACCGCGGTAGATTTCTCTAAAATAAAAATCCCGGTATATAATATCTCTTATTTTAATAAAATAACCGTTAACGACGTTTATAAGTCGATATAAAAAAATATCTAAAGTACGATCTATACCGGCCTAACTTTATAACTCCTAGTCTTTAAATAATCGTCGAGAAAAGTATTTAAATTATCGAAGAGAAATTATTATATAGTTTTACCGAAGAAGACGAAGACCCCGTAAATACTCTCGATCTAGATATTAAAAACTACCGTTACTACGAAAGCGAAAAGGTTCTAGGTAAATTCTACCGCGTTATTAATAAAAGGAACTTCTTTATTAAACTCTAAAGACGGGCGCGAAAGCTAGAAATCTTTAATAACTTCGATTAAACTTTTATTTAATAATTATAAATTTACGTTCGGAGCTAGACGCGTTTTATATAATAAAATTTCTATCGTAAATAAACGCGCGAGATTAAAGAAGTATAAATAATTCCTTATCTTTCTCTTTATTTTATTCCTTCGTGGACTATTTAACTAAATAACGCGCTAATTAAATATTAACTACGAAATATAGTTTTTTAATATTATTTACTAATATAGTATTAACCCCGCGTATTTTATTAACGAGCTCGAGGCCTTCGTCGGTACTTTACTCGGTAAAAGTAGTAGTATCCGAAACTATCGCCTCCGCGAGATATCGATAGATATAAAAGAGATATTTAAATATAACGTCGCCTTTACTATTAATTATATCGTTAGAAATTTATAAAAAAAGAGCGGAAAAAACGAGGCGCTAGAAAAGTTTATTATATACTTAACCGTTATAATAAAGAAAGCGAGGAATACGCGGGAAAAAACGAGGAGAAAATTAGAGAGTTTCTAGTATATTACCGCTACGGTTTATTTAAGAGAAATAAAAAAACTTTAAAGGAATATTAAATTATAAATTCCGCTCTAAATAATATTAATAATTATTAAACGAGATAAATAAAGCGGATAAACTCCTAAATATATATAACGGCCTCGATAACTAAATTAACTAAATTTAGATTTTTTAGAATAAAGAGCCTAGGCGACTTTAAAAAAAAAATTATAAAATAATAAATTTCTATCCTATTATTATTCTCTTCGGGGTTTTAAATCGGTATATTATTATAAATAAAACTAACCTCTACCGATATAAACTTTATATTTTATTTAAATATAATTAGTAATATTAAAGGAAAAACTCCGAACTAGTAAATTATTTATTTATATTATAATTTAAATCTAGTCTAAATTTATTAAAATATATATCCGCGGATTCTAATATTATTTTCCTTAAGGATTCTATAGTATTTATTAATATTTATACTTTTTATTATAATATCTACTTCTCCGTCTTAATTATTTATATTATTAACTTTAGACGAGTTATTTCTTCTTCGATTAGAATTTATAATTCTACCGCCTTTATTATATAATCACGTAACTTTTTTAGTTTAGCGGTTAATTCGAGTTTATTTAATTTTAATTATTCGATTATCGTAGTAAAGTTAATTACGGGACTAGAAAAATTCTATTTATTCCGTTAATTAAAACCGGGTAACGGAGAGTATATTTATTATAAATCCTCGATTATCCTCGAGTAATTTACCCTCGGTAGCGTTATTTAATTTAAGTACTAGGATAATTTTAAATAATATATTAATTTCTCGATATAATTCTCTATAAGCCCCGATAGAATATTTATTTAAATATTTCTTAAAGAGGTACTCTTTCTCCGGTAATATTCGCTAGTTATATAAATTATTAGTATTTATAATTAACCGTATTTCTACGGGTTTAATTAAAATTCCGAGTTTAACTATTTCCGAGATATTATTAATAAATAAATTTCTCTACTAAATAACTAGATCTTATAGATATATTTAAATAATCTCTAACGGTATTTCTTCCTATAAATAATACGGTTTAAATTATTTAATCGAAGTATAATTATTTTATTAATACTTCTATAAACGTAGAAAGAGTATATATATTAAGGTCTTTAATTTACGTAGATAAATTAAAAATAAATCGGATATTAAAACTATTTCTATAGGAAATTAAATCTTAGATTCTTATTTTATTTTAAAACTAGTACCCTCTCTAATTCTAGTACCCTCGTTAATTTTAGTACCCTCGTTAATTTTAGTACCCTCTTTAATTCTAGTATACCTAACGGGCGTTTATATAAATTAAATTTAAATAAAATAAATACTATCTTAAAGTATTCTTACCCCGGGTAATTTAGATATCTATTAATTAATCGGTATACTCGAGCTCCCTCCGATATATATTTAGTTATTAGGATCTTTAAAAATTTCTAACTAAACTCGTAGAGAATTTATTTTAAATTTATATCAAGTTTATAAATAAAATCACGAGTATAACGATTAAACGTACGGTATAAAGAAATACTATTATTAATATTAATTTCGATAGAACGGTTTCTATTCTCTTAAGTATTCGAATTATTTTATATTCTAGATAAAATAATAGTATAACCGCCTATTCTTTTTATATTATAATAAAATTATAAAATTCTCAATTTTCTCGTTATTAATATAGATTACTTAATATCTTTATTAAACCGACCGCGAATTCTCTAATCTCTTATAATATTTAAGGCCGCTAGCGTAGAGCTAGTAATTTAATAATAATATAAAAAATATAAAATAATTACGGGGTTTATTATTAAATAATTCTTAAATCCTAAATTTAATAATAGAATTAATCTCTAAGAATTCTAATAATATAGGGGAATATTAATTTAATATAAAATTATTAAAAATTAGAACCCCGCGATATTAAAGTTAGAACCCCGTATTAATAAATAATAATATTATAAAGATAACGAGGTATAGGTATATATAATATATTAATACCTTTAACGGGGCGTAGGTATATATAATATATTATTATTTTATAATTACCTCCCTCTTTAGGCCCTAGTCTCTAAATATTTAAATACTTTAATTAAAAAATATTTATTAAAAAACTTTTAAACCCCCTAAGAGAAATAAGAGAAAAAAGTTATTTAATATAACGACGTTATTATATAATAATTTAAATATAAAATTATATATTTAATCCTTTAATACTTATAGTATTAATTACGATATAATATTTAACTAAATTATAAAATTTATTAAAAAACCTTTAAACCCCTTAAGAGAAATAAGGGAAAAGAGTTTTCTAATTTATATTATCGGTCCTATAATATTAATATATAATACTAGTCGTGGAGTGATACGAAATTATTTCCTATAGTATTATTATATAATATTAATAATAGAAAAGTAATATTATTAAACTACCTCTACTATATAATAGTATTAATAATAAGTAAATAATATATTTATAAAACTATCCCTATAACGTTAATATATAGTAATAATAATTAAATAAGTAATATTTCTTTTATTTTTATAATATTATTATAAATAATAATAACGGAGTAAAATAATATATACTATCGTTCTTATAGCGTTTATAGTACTTATAGTAAATATAGTATATTAGATTATTCCTATAGTATTTATAATACTAGTAGCGGAATAATAATAACTACTCTTATTATATACTCCTATTATATTATAATAAATATTAATAATAACGTATTATATATAAATAATATAACCTTAATATTATACCCGGAGATTAATAATAATATAATTACTATAATAACGGTAGTATTTATTAATAAAAGCGAGGTAACGGAGCGAAGGCGCGTATTAATATATAATAATATTAAAATATTTAGCGCGACGGTTTATTATATAAATAAACTCGCCTATTTATTATTTCCTCTCTTCGTAACTCCTTTAGCCTCTTTCGTATATTATTACTCTAACTTTATAATAATATTCTAGTATTATAACTAATATATAAATAATACTCTCGTTATATATAATTTTCTTTTAACTTTATAAATAACGCCTATTTACCGATAATATTAATTTATTTATATTAATTTATTTTAGATATAAATATACTAGTAAATATAATTAATCCGTTATTAGCGCGACTACGTAATATTAATTATAATAATAATTTATTATACTTTATCGCTCCTTTACCGGGTCTACTTTTATTATTTTAATAATAATTATATTCGAGGTACGTCCCCTCCTTATATATTTTATTATATTAATTACTACGGAATTAATTATTATATAAAGGTAAATTATAACCGTAAACTCTAAAATAATATATATTAATAATAATAAATCCTTAAATCTTTTTAAAGAAAGATAAAGAGGTTTATATATTAATATACCCGTAATAATAATAAAACTCTTAAAGAAAAATATAAATATAAATTAATCAATAAATAAACTACCTAGTAGCGTAAAGTATATAATAAAATAATAATAATTAATAAATAAACTATTATTATAATCGTTAACTTATAGAATTAATTAACGGCGGCGAATTAATATATTAAGGAATTAAAGGCGATAAATAAAGTTCTCGAAAAAAAAATTAAAAATTTCCGTTAATATAAATAGGACTTAAAGGATTATATTAAAGATAATATATCTTCTTTTAAAGATTCCGATAAAAACTAAATATTTTATATAATATAATAACGATATCGAATTTTTTTTCTTAAATCGGCGTTAGTTAAACTTACCTAAATATATTATTTAATAGTATATTCTAGGTATTTATATAAATTATACTTAAAGTAAAAGTATTTTTATAAATATAATATCTTATCGTTATCGTATATAAATAGTTTTAATAATAAATCGAATTTAGTTTTACTTTAAAACTATATAATAAAATTATAAATATAGAGAAAAATATCCGTTATATAAATATTAATATAAAAATAGTAATATTTACTTTTAATATCGATTTCGTTTATTCCGTTTTATTACTTTATACGACTAGGTAACCTCTTTAATTATATTTATATATTAATATTTACTACCCGCTTATTTAAAGACTTTAATTAATTTATTAATATTAATAAACTCTTCGTTTAGTAATTATTAATTATATTCTTCGCCTTAACTAGTTTATTTAACTTTATACTAGATATTTTCTTTATTTTTAATTTTATCGATTACCTCTTCTACCTCCTATAATTTATTATTATTAATAAATTCGGGGGCTTATATAAAAGATTCCGCCGTATTAATATAATCGCGAAGATAATATAATTTAAATAACGATATATAAAAGGTATTATAAATTCTATATATAAAAAATAATAGTAGGCGGTAAATTTATATTTTTATTTTATTAATAATTTTAAAGGGCCCTATAAACTTATAGAATAATTTCTTATTTAAGCGCTTTTAATTTTAAATTTTTTATTATTAATATAATTAAATCGCTAACCTTATAACTTTATAGTTTATACGTTTTATTATACTATTTAATTTAATATTTAATAGTATTTTATAGGCGCTCTATAACTTTATCCTTTAAAATTTATAATTATCGTATTTTATTATTTATAGTTAGTACTCTTCTTTCCCTAGAATCGTCCTCGACCTCCTAGCGGATTTTAGGATAATAACCGTATATATAGAAAAACGGCGTTATTCCGACGACGGTACTCTAACTATTATTTATTAAGAATTTTACTATAAATAATAATCTAGTTTAATTAATTTATTTATTATTAATAAATATACGTAAATAATACTCTAGTATCTAATTTTAATACTTTATCTACTTATCCGTTTAGGGGTAAAAGATAGTATTTAAATATTATTTTATTTTCGAATAAAAATATATAACCGATTAAAAAGCGCTCGTAAAAATAAAGCCTCTATTATTAACGATACTATTAAATATACTATAACGGTAAATAATTTTAGAATAGAATATTTCCGCTAGTTAAATAATATCGATTTTAATAATTATAAATATATATTTAACTATTTTAATAAATCGATTTATAACGATAAAAATAATATTATAAATAGTACCTCTATACTTTTTAAGCGGTAAACTAGTTATAAAATTTATAAAAATTTCCTTTTATAATTAAATAGTAATAGGAAGCGAATTTAATTTATTATATAAATAATATCGCGGCGCCTTCGTCTATTAATATATATCGTAAATTTTAATATAGTTCGTAATTTACTTTAGGTTACTCTTCTAGAAAAAATTTCGGGTTAATAATTTATACGACTTCGTAGCGCTAAAATAACTTATTAAAGAATTATTATAATATCTCTTCATAAACTCTTCTCTTAAAGTTTTATTCTTTAATATATAAAGGCGATTATTATATTTTAATAATCTCTTAGAGTTTATAATTTATACTTTATTCTTTATATAACGACGGTCCTTTAATATATTCGCTCTAGTTCGAAAAGAGTTTATTTAATTATTATAAATTTATAATTCCCGAATTAATATTTTAATAGGCCTTTTAGGATTATTATATATAGTTTTAAATATTACTATAATATCCCGCTTTAGAATTACTACTTTTAACTTTATAATTTAAAAAGTAAAGATTATAATTATCTTTATTTTTTTATTTTCTTCCGATAATTAACCGTTAATCTAAAGAGTAAGTTTATTCTAAAGTATTAATAATAATTTAATATTTAACGACGATACTCTTTTATAATTAAAATAACGCGACGGTATATTAATAGGATTTAATTTTCTAGCCCGATAAAAGATCTTAAAATTATAAATAGTTAATTTAAATATTTAACGGGCCTACCTAAAGTTTAGCTCCTTTTATTTTATAAAATTTTTTAAATTATTATAATTAATCTAGATTTTAATATAATAAAGGTTACTTTTTAAATAATATCGTTATTATTTTATTACCGCTACGATAACGAGTAATTTTTAATTATAAGTTTTATAGTTTTATTCTAGGGGATTTAATTTCCGTAACTAAAATATTATAAAGTATTAATAATTATTCTTATCTTATTACGATAATATAAAGTTAAAGTTAAAGTTAAAAGTATCTATTTTTATACGTAATTATTTAATTAAATTGTAATAGTATAGAAAAGGCGCGTTTACGAATATATCTCGTAAAATTTAAAAAATTTCCGCGGCGCCGTTTATTTATTTTAATAGATTTACTCTTTTACCTACTTTACTACCTTTGAATAAATTAATAAATAGTATAGTTATACTAGAATTATTATAAATAAATCGTTTATAAAAGTTAATGAAACCTAAAAAGATTTATACCTCCCGATAAATTTTCGGTTAAAGTTATTCCTTAATAATCTTAACGCGTTCCGGGTTTATAATTACTTTATTAATAAATATAATAAAGCCTAGGAACTCGATTATTTCGGTACTAAATTAATATTTCTTAAAATTAATAAATAACTAGAACTAATATAATCGTTCGAGTATTTATTTAATATATTGTTAATACTCCGCCGAATTAATATTATAAATTAAAATATTATCTAAATATACTACGTACGTTATATTTATTAAATCTATAAATATATAGTTAATATAAACTTAAAATGTCGCCGGTATATTAATAAATTTTAAAGGTATAACTAAATATTCGAAGTAATTATAACGAGTTCGGAAAATAATTTTCTATTTATCGCTTTTCTTAATCCGGATTTTATAATAAATATCCTTAAGGTTTAATTTCGTAAAGATTTTAAAACTATATAAACGGTTTAATATCTCGGTAATTAAAGGTAGTGGGTATTGATTTTTAATAATTACTATATTTAAACCCCGATAATTAATATAAAGATATAATTTATTATTCTTTTTAAATATAAAAAGAATAAATACTCCGGTTAAAAAAATTAAATAACGGATTTAACTTTTATAAAATAAAGATTCTAAATAGCGCCGAAGCTCCGATAATTTAGTTTAAAATAAATTATAAAGAGATTTATAAAATAGTTCTTTATTAACTATTATTTTAATAATATAATCTCTTTATTTAAAAATAAATAAAGTACTCGCCTTTTTATTAAAAAAAATATTATAAAACTTTATAAATTCCTTAAGAACTTTCAAATTAAAAAGTTCTTCTTATTCGCCTCGCGATACCGTAGTATATATAACCGCGAATATATTCGGTTTATTTTTAAGACTATTAGTGAATTTAACCGGTTTCTTAATTTATAAATTATTAAAATTAATTTTAAACCGTTATTAATCCGCCTTAAAATTAATTAATATTTTTAATTAATATAATTTAGGTATACCTAGAATAATGTTTAAACTTTTAAAATTTATAGTATAGAATAAAATATTATATTTATACTTTTAACTTTAATTATCGATTATTTAATAGTTTAATTAATATATATTATAATAATATATACTTTACCCGTTAATTATTTTAGCTAGCGGTAAAGTAGTATTATAAAATTCTAAATTATTTTTAACGACGAACCGTTATAAAATTAAATTAATCTACGCTTTAAAATTAATTAAAGTAATAAATTATTTAACTTTATTTTAGAGGGTAATTTAATCCTTAGAAAGAATAAAAGAGTATATTTTTATTAATCGTTTTTTTTACCCTTTTTCTAAGGCGTAAATTAAATTTAATTATTTTTTACCGATACCGCGCCGATATATATAACTAGATTATCTTTATTAAGATATTTAAATTTAATATAATCTTCCTTCCTGTAATAGAAATAAATAATCTTATTATATAAAGAATTAATAGTATTAATTCTTTTTTTATTACTCTTCTCCTTTAAATACGCCGTCTTAACGTTATCGTTGATATTAAATTTAATAATTCGGTTTATTATAAATTTTCCTTTATTAGGGTTTTTTAAATAAAAACCCGAATTAAAATTAAAGCCGCTTATTAATTATATATACTCTAGATTCTTTTTTTATATAATAATTTAGGTAAGAGTTTCTTCCCTTTAAATAAATATATTATTAATATTAAGATTTTTATTTTTATTTTTAAATTTAAATTTAATTAAAAAGAAACTTACTTTATACTCCTCCGAAAATAAAAATATTTAAATTTTTATTTCTTTAAAATAAGTCTTAAATAACGATAGTTTTTAAATAAATTATTATTTAATTTCCTCCTACTTCTTATAGGGGAGGAGACGGCGGTTAATTAAATTTATTATTAAATTAAAAAGGAACTTCTTAAAAAAACTAAATATAATATTAATTAAATTATATAAATCGTAGTATTTATATTATTACGTCGAAGGGTTACCCTCTAACGAGTTTATATAATATATAATTCTTAAATAATCGGTAGTAAAATACTTAAAACTAATTAAAAATTTAATATTTACGTCGCGGAATTAATATAAATATTTACCTTCGCTCGTACCTTTCTAAAAACGTATTTTATTAAAGTATAACGTTTTCGCCTTAATAAAAATATTTTTATTAAATATAATTAAACTTATTATTATTCTACCGGTAGGTATAATAATTAAAGGACCTCTACTATAAATAATAGATTCCGTTAACGCTCCGTTAGTAGGTATAAAAATAATAAGATTATATAATCTTTAATTTTAAATTTATAATACTCTTAACTCTTATTATTATTTAAAGCGATGATTTTCTTTTTTAATAACTTTAAATTATATATTTAAAGTCTCTTTAAAGATAATAATATTTTTAAATTTATTACCGTCTTTACGGCGGGGGTCGTCGGAGGGGGGTTAATTAATATTATTATTATTAAATTCTTCTAGACGTCCCGAGGTTAAACCCGATATTATAATAATAATAAACCTTTTCCTTAAAAAGGTTTAAAAAATTAAAATTATAATATTTAAAACCGTTAGCGTAGAGCTAGTAGTTTAATAATAATATAAAAAATATAAAGTAATTACGGGGTTTATTATTAAATAGTTTTTAAATCCTAGATTTAATAATAGAATTAATCTCTAAGAATTTTAATAAAACGGGGGAATATTAACTCGATATAAAATTATTAAAAATTAGAACCCCGCGATACTAAGGCTAGAACCCTATATCGATAAATAATAATATTATAAAAATAGCGGAGTATAGGTATATATAATATACTAGCGCCTTTAACGGGGCGTAATCGTATATAATATATTATTATTTTATAAATATATAAAGAAATTAACCGGAGATTATAAATTATATTATAAATATCTTTATCGAGGTTATTATTATTTAATTAACTCGAGAGATCTCGCTAACCCCGTTAATTAAATATAATATAATTATTTAATATATTAAGTAGAGATTTATCGGGAATATCGATTATATTAATTATTTATATATCTCTTAAATATAATACTAGCGCCCGAGTAATTATAATTTAGTCGATAATAACCTCTTTATTAATATAGTAATAAATTTCGCCCTTTATAAATATATCGGTCTCGTTTATAATATTATAAAATATTACTTTTTATTTTACGAAGATATAAGAATAATACTTTAAGTCCCGAAGTTATAATAAAATAATTAACTCGATTATTCCTCGAAGGAAAAAATTCTTTAAGAACTCGAATCCTATAAAATAAAACTTCCGAATAAATTAAAATACTCGGGCTTTTTTATTAACGAGTTCGCGCTCTAAAAAATTTACGGCGTTAACCGCGGAAAGTATAATATATCGAAGCCGCTTTATAGTAGTATTTTATAATTTTATAAATACGCTAGAGTTAACCTTTAAATCTTCTATAATTTTAATATATTATCGATTAAGATATATAGGAAGTAGTCGAGATATCGATTTATAAATTTTAATATTTAAAGTATATAAGCCCGTAAACTTAATTATAAATTAACGAAGTAATAAAATCTCGTTTTTGAGTTTTATATTAAGAGATATTATCCCTTTAACTCCTATATAAACGATAAATTAATACGAAGTTTTATATCGTTATTATTTAAAATAAAAGAACCGAGCCTCTTCTTTAATCGTAGAGGACGGGATATAATTAATTATTAAAATTTTATAACTATTAAGAAAGTACGGGATATAATTATTTATTTATAAATTTAATTTAATATAATATCGGCTTCGATTTTCTCGTAGGAGTATATTCTTTCTAGAGTAGAATTAAAGTCTCCGCCGAGATCGTCTTTATATTATCGGAAAAATACTTTTTATTTCTCTCGATATTTAGGATCTCCTTAACGGTCGCCGGAGATATTTTAATAGTATTATTAATATTAAAAAAAACTTAATCGATCCTCGTAACGTATTTAGCCGGAGATCGAATTATAGAGAAATTACCGAAGTTAGAAATAACGATCGTTACGTTTAATAATACGCCGTCGTACTCGAAAGGAGTTATAAACTAGTAAGTCTAGTTCTATAATAACGAATACGAAAAGTTAAAGAAAGCGAATTAATAACCTATTATAAAGATAACTTTATCGAGTACGTTTTTAAACTTCGAATAGAAAATATCCTCGAGAGAAATAAAACGGTCGAAGTTTATTCGCTCTCCGTCTTCGTCCGAGAAAGCGATATAAATAAAATAATTTACGTAATCGGAATACACCCGTAATACTCGATTTTTCGTCTTTAATTCCGGCTCTTCGAGGTAGATACCGGCTAGCGTTATTAATACTTTATAAATAAAACCGATATATAGATATTACTCCGTTACGCTAGAATTATAAAATAACTCTCGTATATTAATTATCTCGTTTTCTCCGAGGAGTATCTTTAGATATTCTATAATAAATAGTTTACCGTCGGTATCGGGGCCCGCGAATAGGAGTTATTTAAATAATTTTCGAAGAGCCTTAACGGTCGTAAAACTACCCGAACGATAGAAAGTCTTTAAAATATAAAATAATAACTCGAGTACCCGAGCTAAAGCGAGATAATTATTTTAAATAAATCTCTATACCTAAAACCGAAGATTGAAAGGGAATAAACTATATCGACTATATAACGCCGAAATAAATATATTTATTTCCGTCGCGTATAATAACCTAGGCGCAACGATAGAAGTAGGTTATAGAATATTTAATAATATCTCCTAACTTTATCGAAATAGTAGGCCGATAGAATAGATTTCGCTCGGGTCTACGATTAATACTCGGTATATAAAATAACTATTAATAATATACTCGTAAGGTCTACCGAGGTTTACTACTCTTTTTTTTTAAAATTTAGTTTATACTTCCCGATATAACTTTAAAGTATTAAATAAGGATTAAATAAAGTCCGGATCACTCGTAAATTACTAAAAAACTTTTAAAATTTTAAATAAAGTAATAGTAAACGAAGGGTCTTAAAAACTTCCGATTATAATAAACTAGACACTAGAATAAGGAATATCGAGTCGGTAAATTAAATAACCGATATTATTAAAATAAATTATTAAAGCTAGATTCTTCTTCTTTAATATAATAGAACCCTTTCTTCTAGCTACGACCTAAATAACGAAGATTAAGTCGGACGTTTAATAGTCCTAAAGACTATATTAAACCTAGGTATACTCGAATTTACGTTTAACCTACTCGGCGGAATTACCTATTAATGTCTTAAGGCGGACCTTATTCCTTTTATCCTTCGCGTTTTTTCGTAAAGTCTACAGCAATACCTCATCGGGCTTGAATTTACTCGGAGAGTAGAACAGATTTCTGTCCATATATTTTAGTGTATACGCCCTCGTGCACACATTCTGGGAAGTCGATCCGTAGATATCGAGGAAGCGCTAGGCTTTCTGGGCATCTAGTACGGTCAATATAGTATATCCTCGCGTTTTAAGCTTCTGACAAGAGAAATCGTCGATACTGAAGGGTCGGAACTCCTTCTGAAAGAATATCTCCAGATTCTTATTGCTGACCTGGTCTGGTATATTCCGCACAAAGATGTCCATGAGGTTTACCGTTCTCACCCCGCGTGCACGCCTCAGCTTTTGATGGGGTTTCTTTGATAGAGTTGAGAGGAATAAAGCCAATTCGAACCAGGTGGGGCAGTGCGGGGCAAATTCTGCCTCCTGCCGCCCTATTCCCTAGAGAAATGTCCGTCCCTGGGTCGAGAGACGCACCCCGTCGCGAGACAATTCATGGGTACTTCGACTTCAAGCGAATCTGACCTTATACGCGTAGCGAAATCTCTTATGTTTCTGTGTTTATCTTATACTGCGGCCAATTCTTAAAACACTTGAGGCCGGCTACGGGAAAATTACGTTCGCATCGTTACTGCCGCTCTGACTTGCAGCAAGCCTCTTTTCCGTAGCGTAACAATATTAAAGTCCGTCCCTACGTGCCGAGAAACCCCCCGTGCCGAGACAAATCCACTGTTCAGGTATCTTAAGTCTTACCTCGTAACTATATATAACTATGGTTAAGTATATTATTATCCATTAGACATCTCTGCTAAAGAAACTAATCTGTGGTAATAAAAATAGGGCGGTCTTGGTCATACTGTCGATCGTTCCATTACTAGTATCTAGAACCGCTTCAGCTTTGTACCCCTACTTTACCACAACCATCTATATATTTTTAAATTTCGGAGTACTAAAATAATAGTCCTATTAAAATAAAAGATAGCCTGAAGGGTTAAAGATAATTAGTTTTTCGAAGAAGGCACTCCGGAATTCTCCGCGTAAAGGGTTTATAATGTGTTTTAACGTGGGGATTTAGTGCGCTGACGTGGCGCTGTATTATATTCCACACTATGCCCGATTAATTTGAAGTGTGGCTTTCTTCTAGAAACTTCCATCAACGGTCACGTGCTAGCTATCTTTAGTAGCCGCGTTCCTTATTGCCTTTCACGTTTATCACCGTCGCCACAATCGTTAACACAAGTGCCGAAGTAGTTACAAAGCATTCCTTGCGCTGCGCGTTTTCATTCTTGCGCTGCAGCCTTCCGACCTTTCTCCAGAACTTCCGCCTCCCATTTCGGTATCGTCAACGAATCCTCCCGAATCAATTGGCCTTTTTCGACATCTCTGACCAGGTCAACAACCTTCCAGATCTTCTCAATCTCGTCCTTCGTCTTCTCAAACCCCATTTGAAAGTTTTTCATAGTACTTCTGTACCCCATATAATCGACTGCTGTCTCTGCGCCAATTATTCCATTTCCGAGATCCGTATACGATCTGAGATCTATCGTTTCGTCTCCCACATCAGCAAGATAGCATCCAGTGCCGTTATCGTAATCCAAAGAATCCTTGAGTTTGTTGCGGAAGAACTGTAAGTCTTTGGTAAGGTATTCCATGATATCTTGTTGCTTCTGCATGGCGATAAGAAGACCTTTAATGATGATGCTGTGGTGGTTCGGTGGGTAGGGTTTAGACGGTATGCTGTCGCTAGCTTGTTGGTCTTCAGATCCGCTTGGGTTCATCTTTGCTTTTCGATTTAGAGAACTTAAGGTAAAAGGTCTTTTTAAAGTCTAATCGAACGTTTGCGCAATAAAGTTATAGCTAAAATTGTGGAGGAGGATACTGTGATGAAGGTATCAAATGATGGATCGGGTACGTTGCGATAGTCAGCTTCCCCACTTGTTCCGGAGTAGGATTTCTATGTGTTCCGAGCGTCTGCAGGAGGGGTAAAAGGTTTCGCACAGCCGATAGCTGCTATAAGTAAATTACATACCGTGATGATTATGTGGCTGTTTTGCACTAGCCGGAGTTGGTAATCGCTTCGGTTGGAGGTACCGATCGGCGTGGCGACCTTGCAAGAATTTGCGTGCCATAGTAGACACAAGGCTGATGATGACATCCCAGCACTGTAGTGAGGCTCTGAGACTCAGATATGACCCTTTAATGAATATTATAGGTAGTAAGGGGTTGACAGTGGTGCTGTAGAATCGGGATAATCGTTATGCTATAAAAAATGGCTCTTTGTAAATTAGACGTGAAGGCCACGATGCGAACGTAACTTTTAAGTGAGAAGGTTCTAGATGTTTGAAAGTAGCTATAGTACAGGACTTATATAGCCTTATGGTGAACATTAACTTGCGCACAGATTTTGAGTTGCTTGAAGTCAAAGTATCCCTCATATTTCTCGGCACGGTGGGCTTCTCGGCACGCAGGGATGGACGTTACAGTACTAAAGTGCCACCATCAAGCTTGAACCATCATCAGAACTCACAGGTAGCCCTTTTCAGAGTCTTAGAATCCTATAGGAACGCTGAGAAATCATCATCAGCCTTGTGGCGGGCATTGCGCGCTGCATTCATCCACCGCCGCACGCTGATTGGTAATTCTACTCAAAGCGACACGGATCCCGGCTAGTATAAAACAGCCACCGACGTATTACATAATAGGAAACGTGTAATTTAATCTATGTTTGGACCTTGTGCGGGGCTGCTAGCATTGGTCAACTTTGCGCTCTCGTAACAATTCACAACGACATCATGCCTCGAGGTTACCGTCCAGCTGAGTCGGTATGCCTACCGCCTCGATCCGACTTTTGCTCTTAACACAATAAAAGCATACAGAAATGGCAAACAATTACAATTATCGTATCTGCCTGGGTATTCCGATCCCTCTGAGTGTCCAGGCTCTACCCCGCACACCACCAGCCAGCTTCCATCATCTAGGTGATTTCAGTTCTCTCCAAGCTCTCAAAGATTTCGGAAAGGAATTTGATGTCCCTTGCGATGAGATCGACCAGGCGTGCAATCTTGCCTCCGGTCCAGCAGACATAGTAGTTATTCTGGAGCGGCCAAAGACAAGAACATCTCACGAATACGGACATCCGTTCCCACAATTTGTGGGTTGCTGCAAATCGCTGTGGGCAGTGGATGAGCTTATCCGATTTGCAACTAACGGCGCGCGAAGCATCCACACCGTGACCGTTCTAGATGCATTCTCCTTTAAGCCTGACAATAAGGGTCACATACCAGACGAGCGATGTCATCAGCTTCTGGCAGAAATTCTGAGAGCTAAGAAACCGAAAGTGGTTATCCGTTGCCACAGGGACGAATACAAGGATGCTTGGATGAAGCAATTTGAACTCCCCGGCAAAGAGTACAAGTTTGTGCGAACAGAGTTTCGAGCTGGCGGAAACCACAAGACAATAATACTACAATCTTTTCATCCATCGTTGGCTGTCAACAATGCCGCTCGCAGACCCGAATACCGCTGTCTCTTGATTCACCACTTCATTACAGCATTTGCCGAACTGAGTGGAGTATCCCAGCTTCACGAGGATGCAGAGGAAATTCGTCAACTGTGCATAAGGAAAGGGTATATTCTCTCTCTACATAAGTAGCATCATTTTCACTGATTACTCTTTTAGCAAGAGGGACGGCCAGAAGCTCTCAAGCTGGAACGCACCAATATACCTGACAAAGGCGTTGGAACGTCGATACGGTGGTTTGCAAGGAGGATATCCAGTGATGTTTGCAGAATGGTCAGAGCATGAGGTGCTCAGAAGAAAAGCTAAAATACTTTCGACCATGTACGATTGGCTAGAATATCTGGCAGGACAATCTAATACATTTGGCGCCCTTGGCATAGCAGAGGCTGTTTTGTTTTTATGGAAGGAGCACTTTGAAACAAATCCACTCTACGAACAAGTCACAACGCTACTACTCCTTAGGGGCAGCGGACAGCAGGGTTGGTTCCCAACGGCGAACCACAACCTTCCAATTACCGAGGAGCTCTTTAAATTTCAAATTAGCAGCTCCGAGTTTCCTGGCCGGACGAACATGGGGCCGCACTCGCCAGAGATCTTCGAGGTCAATAAACGAGCGGTTGTGTGCGTTACGAACGCTCTTGCGTTAGAGGAGGGGGAAGAGGCGGGGAAGTCTCACCTGGTGCACTCATACTGTCAAGCAGTATGCAATGAGATCGCCGACCTTATCGACACGCAGAACTCACTTGTCGATGAATTTATCCGTACATCCCCACTGACTCAACTCTCTCGCGTTTTGAAGATTCATAAAATGGCTACCCAATGCAGAGTTCTGGCTAAAATCATCAAATGGGAGAAGTACTGTTTAGATGAACCAAAAGACAAAATATACGAAGATTTGACACTCCTGCGCTTCTACCTCCAACAACTAATCTCTGCGTAGGTTCGATCATTGTCTTAAATGTGGGATGGATTCCTTGATCTATAAGGGCTTACAGGATTCAAAATGCAACGATACTGCTGGAAGAGCCAGTGGTAATGTGGAAGCGATTCCCGAAAGATACAGTATTGCTTATTTCAGCGCTCCTGACCCGGCGACGGTCATCGAAGCTCTTCCGTGCTGCTGCGGAGACCAAGTACCGAAGAGGTGGAAGCCTATCAATGCAGGCGGTTATCTTGGTAGGAAAAGTACGGCGATGTACGCCTGAGAAGCATGAACGGTGCATTGAACAAGCATGAACCACTGAAATTATTGGTTTCACTGTCCGATTTTCCCTTTCCATCCCTAATATAGACTGTACGTACAAGTAGGAAAGTTTGTACGTAGCCAGTGATGGCTTACGGTACCTATAAATATTACAATTTCTGGTCCGCCATGTGAACCCGGAAGGAGCCACCCTCCATTTTTTTGCTAGCTAGGACGTTAACGTAATCACCCACAACCCGATAACAGAAGGAACGGCCATAATAACCACTGCTAGACCAGGACTAATGACTGGCGCGAGCCACATTGCAGACGCTGTGCAGCGCAAAAGCCATCTAGAGCCCCGTTGAGACCTGCGTTCTTCTCTAAGCCGAGAGGAATACCTGGTATCACTGGGATTCCAAGCCTCGTTGTCCGAGGGACCACTGGGGCTGTTGATGGGATTGCTACCAACAAGGGTTTCGCTGGAGTACGTGGACTCGTTATCCATGGCTGCGCTTTTCAGCCTAATGACTCTTTCTTTAAGGTGGTGGATCTTTTATCCAACTTACCTATCTTTTCGCTAAAGTTGTCGGTGGCATTACCAGGCCTATCTAGTCTTATAATATGTTCATTGGAGGTAGCCTTCCTAGGCAAGGCAGCGTCGTCGATAGAGGCAGTCAAGTGGGCGTTGGTGCCGGAAGAGAGACTGGACACTATAGGACGATGCTCCTGGCTTTGACCCTTGGGGATATGGGCTGGTAGGCTGAGCCTGGAAAAGGTGATATACGGCGGCCTGCTGGAGCTATTAGAAGGGGAGGACATCTTAAGTGGAATTCAAAATAGTGCAAAGGATCGCCTTCAAGGTCGAGTGTAGTGGTTTAAAGGACGGCAAGAAGAAAATTGGGGAAGACGAGGGTTATATGGCCTTTGCTCGTAATCTGGCATCGTCTCATACAGCCTTATCTGCACCGAGATCCTTAATTCTCGACTTCCAATCTAAAGTAGCTGTATATGGAGTAAATACGATAATTAGGTATCTGTAAAGACTAGGCTATTCTAGGTATCTTATAGGAAAAACCACTAATTCCTATTAAGATAAAGACTTATTAAGTATAGGGTTAAAAAGGCTTTAATCCTCGGTAATATAAAATTAAAGAAACCTATATTTAGTAGAAATAAACTATTATTATCCGTCTAGGTTTATATTCCTCGGAGGTAGTATTAATAAGATTTAGTTTATTAATAAAAAACGATATATCTTTAATAAAATCGCTGAATTTCTTTAAGATATTTACGGTTTAAAATTTAAAAAAGTATTTAACCTAGTAGTAATACGGGATCTTAACGACCGTTTAATAAATATAGGATACTACCTCTTCTAAGGTATAGACTTAAATATAATATTAAAAAAGTCTTAATCTAGATAGTAATAATAATAAATATTTAATAAAATTAAATAATTATCTCCTCTTAATACTCTACGTTTTCTATAGTAGTAGATTTATATTAAGTTAATTTAATCCCTTAAAGATTACGCGGTTAGGTAGTTCCTATATATAGAATAATTTAATTAATATAAAAGTGATAATAGGCCCCCTCTTTTCTTTTCCTTAAAGTACTCGATATTCTAATATATATTATTTAACTATTATAGTATATAGAAGAAAGCGAGGATATTATTAATATATTAAATAAAGAGATTCGAGAAAATAATCTTCGATTAATACTATAAAACTAAAGATAAATAATTATATTAATATATAAGTTAATATTAGGGTTAATTAAAATAGGGTATATATTACTAGAGGCTATTATTCGTTAAGAGTTAATAAAAATCTTTCGTTTATAAAATTATATTAAATATAAAGTTATTCTCCGCTCGAATTTAAATAATCTATTTTATAACTAGGAATATAATTTAATTTAATAATAATACGAAGCCTAGGAGGTTTATTTTAGGAGTATAAAAAAATATCTAAAAATTTATTAAAAACTATAATTAGATCTTTAATAATAATATAAGGCCTAAGAGGTTTATCCTAGGAGTATAAAAGAAATTAAAAAAATAATTCTAAAGAATTTCTCGATATTTTAATTTATCGAAAATAATATTTAGGAGTCGTCGATTTTATATTAATAAAGCGGTGAGCCCGTATTCTACCGAAAAAGACGGAAAAAGTATTTAGATTTATTTAATTTATATACTAGCCCTAAAGATCGATTTAATACCTACTTTTATCTAAAGTATCTAAATACGTATTTAATACCTCGATTTATTTTAAATAATTTTGAATAAATAGAAATAAACTAGTCTAAGTAGTATTAATAAATAATTAAATATATATAATTATAAGTGAATTATATAGTCTATAATATCGCGCTAACTTAAGGGGTATTACGCGCGTATATAATTTTTATAAATCGATATAATTTAAAATCTAAACTAAATTAACGTAGTTATAGTATTTTATATAACTTTAGCGAGCTACCCGGCGCTAGTAAAAAATCACGGATTTAAAATCTTAAATCCGAAGTTACTATTTTTAGGTTTTTTATTAAAAAAAAAATTTTTTTTTTTTTTTTTTTAGACGTTGTTTTTTCGTTATTTTTCCGCCTAAAGCTAGTAAAATACGTATTTAATACCTCGACTCTTCTCGTGCGGTCTCCCGCTTTACCGATATAGAAGAATTCTCCTAGAATAAAATCCCTAAAAGAACCCGAATTAATAGTATTAGTTTTATATACTATACGGGGTATTAGAATTAACGTTAAAATAATATATTAAAATTAAAAAAGTTATATAAAATAAAATACTAGAATTAAATTAGACGAAGAGGATTATTAACTAAAAAATAAATAATTTATTAAGATATTAAGTCTTTTAGATAATTAATATAATAATATTAAAAAATATAATATTTTATTAATTTATTATAAACCTAAACTCTTTTAAATTAATCGTATTTATTAATTTTAGTTTATTCGTAATTTTTCGTCTTTTTATAAGAAGAATTAATAACGAAGTTAAAGAATAAGAGATAAGACTTTATTAATAAATAAAATAAAAATTTAAAATCGTAGGACGCTAGCTAAAATAATAAATAAATATATTATAAATAAAATAACTTCTAAATTAATACTATTAATATAATAAAAGGGATTAGATAATTTCTTATTTATTAAAAAAACGAGGGTTAAATTTATCGAATAAGTTAATATATATAAACGATACCGGCGTCTCTACGGTATTTATACTCTCGTCCGTAACGGTATTAAATAAAGATAAATATTATAAATTAATTAAAGAAGGGCTCGATATTTTAGGGTTATATTAATTATATAATTTCGTCGTCTCGTCTATAAACTCGTATATTAATTAAGGCTATATATCGATCTTTATATTTAAATTATAACTTTTAATTTATCTAAACCTCTTTCTTCGAGCCGGTATAATATTTATTTTATTATTAAACTTACGCCTCTTAATAACTTTAATTAATTTAATATAATAAATATTTTAAAAGTAGAATTTCAGCTCTAAAATAAATTAAAAAACATCGATATATTTCGGTCTCGGATAAAAGTATTAAGTCGCTTTATAATTATTAAGCCCCTAGATATAATCGTTAATATATACTTTTTATTTTTCTCGGTCGAGGAATTATTATATTTATATCGAAGTTAGAAATATAATATCCTTTAAATAAAAAGAGTAATATTTAAAATAAATAAGAGTTCCGTCGTAAACGAAAGAATTATATTAAATAAAGAGTATTTCCGGCCTCCGTAAGTAGTTTTAATATTAATAATTCTATTTATTTTTACCGAGAATTTATTTATTATAATCGAAGTATAATTTAATAAAGCCGTAAATAGTTACGAGTCTTTTTTTATAATAATTATAAATATATCTTTATCTCTCGGTTACCGGCTTATTATAAGAAAAGAGCGAGATTAATAATTTATTTTATTTATAAAGAATATATATAATAAGAGGGATATTACGAACTTATCGAGTTTTAATTTATAGTTTATTATTAAATAATTATACTTCTCCGGCTTTAACTTTAGACGGAAGGGAACCTCGATATTTTATTAATAAAACACGATTATATCGCGGAGGATAAAACGACTCTTATTACTCCGGATAAAAACGACGAATAAAAAATTCGACGTTAATCGGTCGCGTTCGGGTATAAGATAATAAATATAATAAAACTAATTATAATAATATCCTATAAAGTCGGCGTCGTTAGGGCTAGCTAAAAGTTTATTTAATTAAAATTTCTAATATTTATTAAACTCTTCCGTTACGAGTTTTCGTTTATTTATTATTAATATTTATTAATATTTTTTTATAGTCGGGTTTATCTTTATTTTCGGAGTTAAAGCGTCGATTTTAATATTAATAATAACGAATTCGGGGGTATTCTTTAGCTCGTATTACTTCTTAACTAATAATATTTATTATAATTTTAAATTACGATATAAAGTTAACCCGCGGAAACGATTATTTACGATATTATATAATTTTCCGTCGAAATAATCTCTTTAAAGATCGGTCCCGGTATTATTAAATATATAAAAATCGTAATAAATATATTTATCCTAGTATTTATTATACTTTATTCTTTAAACCGCCGAATAAAACTTATTTATTATTTATATTAACTCGAGAAATCGGGTCGGGGAGGGAAATAATAAAATTTTATTAACGAAGTATAAACTCTTTATTTTAAAGTCGTAAATAATAAAGAGCCGTAGATATCTAGTATATATTTTTAATTCTTTTAAATATTTATTGAAAATATCGGCTTTTTTTATCTCGCCGGTAAAGATAATATAAAAAAATAATTTACCGAGTATATTTTCGTTTTATTAAAAATAATATATTTCGTTCTCTAGCGGTTCGATCTTTAGTAATTCCTCTATAATATTATAATCCCTAAATATATTCTCTATAATAACTTTAGTTAATATTATAAATACTAAATTATAAAAAAGTAGTCGTGGTTTTAGACCCTCGTATACGGAATATTCCAGTCTATTTATTAAATTAATTATTAGAAATATTATAATAACGGAAAAGCTTTAGATATTATCGAGGTAAACTTTTTCTCTAATATTATATTAAAACTCTCCGTTTAATACTTTAATATAATATTAATAAAATTTAAATTAATACTCGTAAAAAGAAGTATTAAAAATTAAAGAATAATAAACTTCGTATTAATATAAAATAAAACTAGATAAATTCGATAAATTTAATTAATAATTTAATAAATATTTATATTCAGAATTTATAATTAAAAGTCTTAAGGGAAGTTAAATACGAAACTCCTATTTATTAAAAAAAAAACGTAGTTTATATAAAAGAAAAAAACTATATTATTTATCCGTTTACTCGTTTATTCTCGTATCGAGTAAATAAACGGTTAAATACTTACCTACTTATTAGTTTATATACTACGTCGAGTAGTAAATAACCTCTTAGTTTATCAAATATATTAAATATATTAAGGCTCGTAGATAATTTTAATTATAATATTACCCTTCCTTTTTAATTTTCTTTATTCTTAAAAATAACTTTATATCTTCTCGTTAAATAAAGTAACGTAATAATTTATAAGAATAAATTATCTCTAAAGATCTTATAACTATAATTATTTATATACACTACGCGATATATTAAACCGAATATTAATTATCCTCTTTATCGAAGAAATATAGGGAGTATATTAAGACTAGGAAAAAATACGAGTCTTTAAAATTTATTATTAATTTCTTTAGCCTTAATAAGGCTCTAAAGCGCTTAAAGTATAAAAAAGAAATAATTAAAATTACGTAAAAAATAATTAATAAGGCCGTTACCGCGGCGAACGAAATTATTCGTTAAAAGAATACGAAGTTAAAAAGGTTTCGTTAATAAAAGAAATTCCTAAAGGAGTATAAATAAAAAATATTTAATAAAGGTTTTACGGATATAAAGGAATTAAAGTGTTTAAAAGAATTTAAAAAGTTCGGTAAAATAAAGCGCGTAGCGTCCGTTATCCTTTATCTTAATAATTTTAATTCTTCGAGAATTTTTTTATTTAGAACCTACAACTAGTTTTTTTAAATTATAGTCTCCGAAACTTTCTTAAAAATTCCTAATAATTAATAAGGTTCGTCCGTAATTCCTAGATATTTTCCGATTCGTTATATTCTTTTTATTTAATAAGGTAATTTTAATTTTTAATATCTAAAATCCTTTTTACCTCGAACTCCGTTTCTTCTTTAATTTAGAAATAAAAGGTATTTTATAAAAATATATTAAAATTTATTAACTCTAATAAAGAGATATAGAATATTAAATATATTTCAATATCGGCTAGAAGATTTAATTTATAATTAATTAATTCTTTAATCTTCTTAATCGAAAATAGTCCGATTTTAATATAATTTAATTTCTTATTTAGTCTTTTACTCTTTATATTTTTTATTAAAAAATATACTTTATCCCCCTCCTTTAATTAAGGATACTCTTTTCGATATTTATTTATTATCTTCTTAATCCGAGTATTTATTTAATTAATCTAGGTTTATATATTTTTAGATAACACCTTTATATTAATTATATAAACTAAGATTTTTTATATAATTAATCCTTCTCTAGGTTCGAGGAATATATTGATATATTTATTATAATTCGCGAAGAATAATAAAAGCTTTATTATATTAAATTAGTCGTTATTAAACGTTAGTTAAATTATAAATAAAAGCCTTATTTAATCGTTCTATTTTTTATTAATATAATATCGTAAATATATTTTTATCGTCTAGTTTATCCGCTTTATTTATTTATTAATTTATAGATAATATATAATTAATATTCGTAACTTAGTTTTAATAATATTAACTAGTATCTTTTAATAATTAAATATAAATTATTTATCTCGGTTAAAAATAATTAATTTAGGTATCCCGTAATTTTTAATTAATTAATCGAATAGTATAAAAGTGATTTACTCTATTTTATAAATTTCCTTAATTAATATTATTATAACGTATTTATTAAATTTATTATAGATTATTATAATAGAGTTAAAGACCTCTACGGTAATAGGGTCCCTTAATCTTAGTAATTTAATAATAAAATCTATTATAATATCGTCCTATAATATCTCTAGTATTAGGGCGAATTAGATTTAATTATATTTAATATACCTCGTAGATTTATTCTACTAATATTCGATATATTCTTTAATATATTTCTCGACGTATAACTTTAGTCCTAGCGCGTCGTATTCTTTATAGATAAACTTTATAGTTTTAATAACTCTAGGGTATCCTTAAACGGGATTATTATAATAATCTCGAATAATTTCCTTAAAATATCCCTTAAAAAGATATATTTTCTTATTATATTCTAATAATTTAGTTTATAGTTATTAATTTCTTAATATTCTAATTAAGGTATCGTTTTTATAATTTTTCTAAATATTATTAATAATTCCGGGAATAGAGATATATAATATCGCTACTAGTTATTTAACTAGGACTAGTGATTTATTTTATTATTAAATAAGAATTAATTATATAACTATATTCTTTTCCTCTATATAGTCTTCTCGTTTATTAAATATATCGGCGCGACTATTATTCTTTCCCGGGGTATAGAAAATTTTAAATTTATATTATTTTAATAATTCTAACTATTTAATTTATCTTCGATTTAATTATTTTATCGTCGTAAAGTTAAGAAGATTTTTATAGTCTATAAAGATAGTAAAATTTAAATAACTTTCTATATATACCCTTTATTATTCTAGTAAAGATACTACTACTAGTAATTCCTTATTATAAATATTATAGTTTTATTCTATTAATAATATTTTCCTAGAATAATATATAATAAGGTATTATTTATTATTTTTCTATTAGAGTATATAAGCGCCTATTATTAAATCCGAAATATTAGTTTCGATTCGAGTTAATTCGTTACTTTAAAAGGAATATAATACCGGCGGTTTTTTATAGGCCTTCTTAAATACCTTAAAAGATCGTTATTATTCTTTTCTTTATTAGAAAGTAATATCTTTCTTCGTAATATCCGTTAATAATAAAGTTTTCTTAGAGTAGTCTTTAATAAATCTTTTATTAAAATTCGTAAATCCTAAGAAACTCTATATTATCTTAATATTATATAGTATAAGTTATTCCTTAATACTCTTAATCTTTTTAGGGCTTATATAAATACCTTTAGTATTAATTATAAATTTAAGGAATTTAATTAATTTTTTATAAAACTCGTATTTCTTTAATTTAAAAAGAAGTCTAGCTAGTAATAAATAAATTAGGATATTCTATATATATTAAATATATTCTTCCTTATTAATAGAGTAGATTAAAATATTATCGAGGTATATAATTACCGTTATATCTAAATATACTCGTATAATATTATTAATTAATATTTAGTAGGTTATTAGTATATTAATAAATCCGAAGGGTATTATTAAGTATTCGTAATAATCGTATCTAGTTTTAAAAGTAGTCTTCTACTCCTCGCTTTCTTTTATTCGAATTAGATTATACGCGCCTCGAAGATTTAGTTATATAAAGATTTTTATTATTATAAACTAATCCTATAACTCGTTAATATTTAATAGAGGGTACCGATTCTTTATTATAATATCGTTTAACTTTCGGTAGTTTATATATAATTATAAACTTCTATCCTTTTTTACTATAAAGAGGATTAAATAATTTATTAATAATTTAAATTCTCGAATAAATCCCTTCTTAAGGTTCTCGTCGATATACTCGCGAAGTACTCCGAGTTTCTTTTTTAATAAAGTGTAAATAAGTCTAAATATCGGTTATTTACTAAATTCGAGTTTAATTTTATAATCCTATAATTGATATTTAAATAATACTTTTATAATTATTTCTTTTTAAAAGAGATACTTTTATTATTAATACTCTTTAAAGATATTAGGAGGTTCGTTTTTTTCTTTAAAAACTTTAATTTATTCGCCCTATTAACTTCTCTAGTTAATACGTATCGAGTCGGATCCTTATACGAGGTTATTTTTATTCGAAGATAAAGTACTACTAACTTCGACCGGGCTACGGTTCGACTTTTTATTTATAATTATCCTTTATAAATATATAAATATTATACTAGTAATATCTTTAGTACGCGGAAATATAAGTACTTCTTTCTTTTAATTAATTATTAAATTATATTTCTTTAATTAAGGTATTCCTAAAATAATATAATAAATAATTATCTTTATTATATCGAAGGTAATTTCTTTATAGTAGCGTTGAATAATAATTAATAGCGGGAATATTTCCTCGTCTACTCTTCTTATTAATAACTTCGACCCGTCGATTAATTAAAATTTATATTATTCCTTCTTTTCTCGAGTTAGTAGGTTAATTATTTAAGTTATTATTCGAGATATAAAGTTACTAGTTACTCCTAAATCTATTATTATAACGACTTTATATCCGTTAACTCTTATTAATATTTATATATATATATTGTATTAAATTAAATATAGATATCGTTCTAAAATTAATATATTAATCTCCTCGTATTTCTCTTTAATATAAGGGACTAGTCTTTTCCCGACGAAGATAAGAATTTATAATACTCTTTAGATTCGAAGTACCTCTTATAATCTTCGGTTAAATAATAGTATTATTCGTTCTAATTATAATATTTCGTTTTCTTACTATATTTTATCTAGTTTTTTAATTATAATTATTATTCTTTATTATAACCCGGGAAGACTTAGTTCCCCCTTTTTTTAATTAAATACTACGGGTAATTATCTTTAATATAGTTATTCTACTAATTATAACTATATCCTAGTTTTATAATATACTTTCGCTCTCTTAAGCTATCGTAATAATATTTATAATATTCGTTTATAAATACTAATTAGTATATCTCTTTATATCGTAGATAATATTTATTATAAATATAATTAATTCTAATAAATTATCTTTTCTCCTTCTTCTTTTCTTCGGGTTTCTTTTTTAATATAATAAACTAGGTTCTAAAGTTATCGAGATAATCTACTATTTAAAGTTATTTTTTAGAATTTATTATATTTTATTCTTATTTTTACCCTTCCTCTAAATCTTCCTTTAGAGTTTTATTATTATTATTATCTAATTCTTCGAGCTCTCGAATTCTTTAGGCGATCTCTTCTTTAATATTCCTCTACTTCTCTAATAAATCGTTAAATATAATATTATTTTATACTAGATCTTTAAGGGACTTAATTACGTTATTCGGTATCTCCTTCTTAAATATATTTAACTATTATTAATTTATTATATTTTTCGAACGATAATTCTTAGCGATATAACCCGGTTTATTATAATTATAATAATTTATTATTTTTTTACCCTTTTATTATTATTTACTTCTTTTTTAAAATCCTCTCGTAGGTCCCTTTTTAGTAAAATCGAGTTTTATTAATATATAATTATACGGGTTAAGTTTCTTATAGTGGTAATAACTAGCCGAATTATATCCGTTATTATAAACTCTTAAACGTTTTTATCCGTTAACTCCTCCGTTATAATATTTCTTTATTATATATTTATATAGTTTATCGTTAATCTTAATTACTTATTTTATAAATATATCGAGGTCCTCGATTATGGCTCCTACTTATATAAATTTATCTTTTATATTATCTTTTAGTCCTCGTCGATATATTATTATAAATATAGTATTATCCTAGTTTATAAATATTATATAGTATTAAAACTACGCCGAGTAGTCGGATATAAACCTACACTATATTAAGTATTAGATAACGCGAACTACTATACTACTTTCGTTAGATAGTTTAAATATACGGCGAATCTCAGCCTTAAACCTAAAAAAGTTTTTTATTTATAATTTTATTAATAAATTATCGGTATCGTTTACTACTTCTATATAGCGCTTTAAGAATAATTTAACCTATTTCTATATATTACCTCTTATATAAGTTATTATAAAGATTATTTATTTAATAATTAATATAGTATTCTCGTTAAATATAAAGAATAGCTAGAGTTATATTAACTAGTCGTTAAACTTCTCGCGCTCTCTATAATAATAGTTTAGGTAAGTGATTTTAATACGGTCCCCTTCTTTTATAATATTATATCTTTTAATAACGTTTTAAGTATTTAGGGCTAGGGCCTTTATTAATTTTAAAATACTTATTTTAAGAGTATTTAAAATATTAAGAGTATCCGTTTAATACTTTAATATAATATTAATAGGATCTAAATTAGTACTCGTAGAGAGGAGTATTAAAGATTAAAGAATAATAAATTTCGTATTAATATAAAATAAGACTAGATAAATTCGATAAATTTAATTAATAATTTAATAAACGTCTATATTCAGAATTTATAATTAAAAGTTTTAAGAGAAGTTAAATACGAAGCTCTTATTTACTAAGAAAAGTACATAGTCTATATAAAAGAAAGAAACTGTACTATTTATCCGTTTACTCGTTTATTCCTATATCGAGTAAATAAATAGTTAAACGCTTACCTATTTATTAATCTATATACTACGTCGAGTAGTGAGTAATCTTTTAGTTTATTAAATATACTAAGTATACTAAAGCTCGTGGAGAACCTTGATCGTAACACATTAATATTATATTCTTCGTATTTTTTATTATTTATATAACGAACTCGGCTTTCCCGTACTTATTCCGAAAAATATTAAAAATTATATTCTATACGAGGTATTCTTAATTACTTTTATCTTTATTTAAAAATTCGTTTAATTTACGGAGAATATTTATATAGTAATAAAGGCCGCGACCGGAACTAGTATAATAAATAAATTCAATATATTTATTTATTTTAATTAATATAAATATATAGAGTTAAATCTTCGTTTATATATCTACTTAGGTCCGCGGTTTATTATAGATTTACTAGTCTTTCTCTTAAAGCTACGTACTTAAATATATAAAATAATTAATAGTACCGTAGCTCTTAATCCGTTTTTTATAAATAAAACTAAATTTATCCCGTAAGTAGATCTTAACGAATTATAAATTAATTAACTTTAATATTTAAAATATATATTACGGAAGCTACGAGGTACCTACGTTTATAATAAATTATATTATTTCGGGAGATATAAAGAAGGCGTACCTCTATTAACTAGTTATAAAATCTTTTTAATATTATAAAACGAACTTCTCGCCCGCCTTAAAATCGCTATAAATACTATTAATACCGTATATTATTATTTTTATAAAATCCTTTAAGGTCTTTAAATCGTATAAGTTAATACTAGGGTAATTATATATATATTTATTTAACGAATATTAATTTCTTTTAGAACGCGTTAAGACTTAAAACGATAAATCTACTTATTCTATAATCTTAACGCCCGCGTATAATTTTTCTCGGTCTTAGATTTAAGGTATTTCTTAATTATATTATTATTAACGATCGTTTTATTAATATTAAAACCCTTTTTACGCGCTCGTTAAAAGAAATCCTTTAAGGATTTCTTCTTCGGTATTAAAAATAATATAAAGAGTAATTCAGACGGAGTAAAAAGCGAAGGTAAAATTAAAAGAGAGGGAAAGAAAAGAGATATAAAGAGAGAGTATATAAATATTATAAAACTAGGTCTTATTAGAAATAAACAAGGTATATTATAAAATAATTAATAAAATAACGAGATTAAAGTAGATAAATAAATAAAATAAAATAAAAAAAGTAAAACTAATAAATAAGACTTTATACGTAATAATCGGGGGAGAGGGTATAGCGTTGTCTCTATATCTAGTTTTATAGTTTAAAGAGCTAGTTTTAACTCCTCTTTATCCTACTAGGGTTCGCCGTCTAAATTTAACGAGATTAAATTAATAGGATATATTTAGAGTTACGAGAATAGTATATTAAGAGAGTACGAAGGAGTAGTACCTAAATAGTAGGTAAGCGAAAGTAGGTTAGAGTAAGCGGTAGGTAACGCGACGGTGCGTGGTAGGTGAGTAGAGCGGCGGGAGCCGACTAACCCGAGTAGGCGGGCCAGGACATTCTCGTAGGCCACCCTACCTAAGAAAGAGCTATGCGCTGCTACATTCCTGCGACTACCTTATCTATATGATAGCTTAGAGGCGATGGTTTGTTTACTCGTACTCGTACTCACTCAGGAATCCCAATCTACAAGCGCACAATGACGCAAGGAGCGGAGATTGGCACCTTCATTGCCGGCGCTATCGAGAATTTATAGTAAACTCACCTCCTTACCTCCTCACCTAGCAAGCTTACCATGCTCTTATGCTTCTCTCGCTAAAGTAAATAAGTTTCAGTGGTTCTCCAATTTGTCAAATGATGCAGTTCATCATCGACGTGTGATGATCAGATTTGATTGGCTCTCTCAAAAGCGTCTCTGAAGCGAGGCTCGTTGCAATACGTACACACATACGCGGTAGGTTTGACCTCGTGATTATAATGCGTTCCGTGCGTATTCCTTCTCGTATATTGTCCTCGTATGTTCTCTAAGACGATGACGAGATGCGTGCCATGCGTATAACGAAGATCTGTGCCTGCTGAATACGGTTGTCTGATTTTGTCAAGTGTACAATCCCGCGCCTTGCTTACTGTCCTTGTTTGCAAATACAAATACTGCAATTCATGTGGAAAACAAACAGCAGGTATTTCATCCCTTGGGGTCTTAGTAGAGGTCCGTGTGCCACCGTCGCCGTCGTTCTAGGTAGAGTCAGTGCTCTAAGCCTGTTGCACTCTACCACTGAGCTGGTTTGTCTCTGCGACCTTTACTTTATTGCCACGATGCAATTCCTTCTCGAGCGTGGCAAGAACACCAGCCACGAGGTAGAAAACGGTAATGATAAGCTCCTCGATAACAGCTATACACAATTAGACTATCGCGTTCCCATCGAAGATGCTGAAGGTTTTGTCGCTAAGAAAATCGAAGACAATGCCGTAGAGAAGACGGATTGCCAGAAGTCGCAACGACGTAACGATGGCGAGGAATAATCATTTCTCGCTCCAGGACAATCTCGATACCCTCGAGAAGGTAAGTTTTCATAGGCCGAGCAAGGCGACAAAGACGCCCACAAAAAGCAACCCCTCAGCTTTCTCGAAGGTCTGTCCGGAAATCTGAGTGGATGTGTTTGAAGACGAAAGACGTGTCCCGCGGACAACAGTGAGAACTGGACCAAGGATGGAGGGTATACGGAGGATTCGAATGACGAGTTTACGGCCAGAGGTTTTCTGTGGGAGTATGTCGATACTAAGGCCATGTCAGCTGAAGCCCAGGGGCACATTAAAGCGTAAGAACACACATCCTCTGTAAGAAACCCAATGAACAGAGGAGCAGAGAACTTAAACAAATGGAGTTTAAGGTGGCTGCCCAGGTACCATCTGTGCGGTTTGTCGGATGCTTGACGCTGAGGACATGCATCTTTGCACCGGCCAGTCGTATCACGCAAAACATGACCAGATATACCCAGCCCGCTTGCCGTACGAAACCATGGCATATGCTGAGGTCAGTAGCGACGACAAGCGATGGTAGGTAGATTCCGGGTATTGCAATGTCTTCTCTTTCTGGCCGCATGTTCAGTAGTTTGGCTGGTTAGGCAAGCTTTAGAATGGAACGACAAAATATTTGAGGGTGGTAAGCTTGCAATTGGACGGTGAGGGAGGGTATGATTGGTGAAATTGAAGACAGATATAAAGTAACACGACATGAAAGCAGGAGACCCCCTCTATATTTCAAGGTGTTTTGTATCTACATGACTCTTGTGGCAGACCCATTTGCGACTGAAGAGTTGCGATCATACAGAAGCTGGCTAAAATTGTGAACTCTGCAATCCCGAAGAATCGTTTTTGGCAGAATGCACGATAAGCATGAGGCCGAGGGGTTTGGCAAAGTTTCTTTGGCCCTGGACAAAGCTTGACAATGTGGCACGAATGGTAAAGGAATTGAGATAGTTGGGCTATGACGCGGTGGCTGTACTTTGTTTGAATTATAGAAGATTCTCGCGAGCATAGCGAAGATGAAACGATATTTCAGCTTGGCTCGTGAAAAATGCTAGATATGGCTGGCATGATTTGTTAGCGCCGGCGGCCTCGCAGGGCTGCTTATATCCACCAACCCCTTTCGAGCCAAATTACAACAAGTGCCGCTGACTACGCCTTCACATTCGCGTTGTGAACTCTGACCGAGTCCGAAACATCATGTCGCAATACGCATATAAACGAAAGAGATGCCGCCTCAATTGCGTGTAGGCCTCCTTCTTCCTGAATCACCTTACCAATTGCGCTGAACCTGTCCTAAAGAAGCATATTTCACGACCTAAACCCGCTCAGGATTCAATCCGCGGCGACCATTCACAGTACCTTGCACTTGAATACAGAGTTACTTTTCAACTCGCGAAGTCTACAACTTTGAAAATTGGGCCGTCACGTAGGCCGCAGTCGACAGCGCCGGATCAAGGCAAGCTCATCCCACACGGACCAACTGGCGCCTGGTCCAAATGTTTTCCGTGGCTTCGCTAATCATACATAGTGTGATGAGAAAACCCCAGACTGCTCGCAGTGTCTCCGGTCTGGCAAGTCCTACCCGGGTCCGCTACAAGGCACGCTCTTCATAGACGTGGTATCTGAGACACACGAGAATTCCAAAACGGTCAGAGGCACGCAAGTGTGAGAACATGTCCCATATTTTCAAATATACTAATAAATATCACAGACAACAAGCCCTTTAATCAAAAGCGCCCCCCTGCGGCTCCGACTAGCAGCAAGTCTTCTTCAGTGGCCAGTCAGCACAGAGAGACAAACCAGTCTGGTAGCTTCGAAGCAATCCTACCGGTCCTAAAAGTGGGATATAACCAGACACTGATCGAGGACTGGTTTGGAAACTTACATGATGTCCACTTAGCAAACATTAACCAACGATTTCCGTCGCTTTCGCACCAAGGGTTGTTCATCCAAGAATTCACTTCTGCTTTCTTTCACCCCTTACTCAACACGAGACCCAATGCCTAGGTTTTGGAGCTTCTATCTATTCTCTCCGATGTTCCTCATTCATCAGCCTTGATCTGTGCTGTCCGCGCTGCCACCATGGCGCACTATGGAAAGAGGAGTAACGATGTCTCTATGCAAACGGAAGCATGTCGCTGGTACGGCAAAGGTCTGGAGAAGCAAATGATTGAAAGTCGTCAAATGCAGCTACAACTGGCCAATGGCGACGACGTGGAAGATAGAATTGGCGTAGCGGCTATATGTGGACTATCTTTTTGGGTTGGTTCGAATCTCTCTTATGACCACATCATTCGCAGCTTGGACCTCACATCTCAGGGGCGCAGTCAAGATGCTAGAGATGCGGGGGCCGGAGAAATGTCAGAAAGGGGTGATCCACCACCTCTTCCGTAGCGCCAGGCTCGGCGCAGTAAGTTTCATCCATCAAATTTCGTTGCTTACGATTCCGAACTAATATCGTCAGATCTACATGGGGCATAATTTGTGAACGACCATCCGTCTTTGCGACGGATGAATGGTATACCACTCCCTACCTGGGTCACGAAAAGATACCTTTCGACATGCTCGGCGACATCTTGCTTCAGATCCCGAGCGTCTACCTCCTTCGAAACAGCATGAGAGCAATACGCGATCATAGCCCTTACAAATGTGAACCCACCCGTAAAGCCGTTCACGCCAAAGCAATGGATCTCATCACACTCTTGAATGATTTTTGGGGCAGATATGGCATCATTGTCGATCCAGGCTATGATTATTCATAATTCATCGAGACTTCCGACTTCCAAAGTAGCTCTCCATACTGGGTCGTCGAGACGCCTTTTCCCACGACTTTCACAGATACGTTTGCAGCGACCAACCTGGCAATGTACGACACAGCGATCGTGCTAGCCAATGCTCTTGCCTGGGAATCCAACTCTGGCTACCCAGAGGTGAATAAACGACAAACTGTGATTCATTGTGCTTCTATCCTGGCGGCGGTTGCCCATCACGAAAAGATAGGACCAGCAAGCGGCGGAAGTATCTCTATGATGTTCCCCATGAAGATCGCCCGTCGAGCCACGCCTTCAATCGATCAGAGACGCCAACTTCAAGCATCGCTCGAGAAGTGGGGAGAAAGTAGAGGGGTAGGAGATATTTGTCAATTTGGGGTTCCTGAGAGCCATGGTACATATAGCAAGATTCAGGAAATGGAAGCCGCCGGTGGCATTGTGGATGACTTGGCTCCTCCCAACATTGCTCTTGGTAGTATCTCACAACAGCTTCTACTGACGTGATTGGATGATCAGGCAGACTTGGGAGTGTTCGAAAATCGTAGGGCCAGTTTGTGATAGGCCATAGATACCAATCGATTGCTCACTAAAACCTATTGCAATCAGACGTGTTCAAAGCACAGACAACGTTGATTGCTTCCTGTGCGAGTAGCTAGAGCAGATTCTTGTCTCCGTTTTAACGGCGATACCGTGTGTAGGGCAAATCGGAATCAGCCCCAAGATCGCTCGGGGTATCTTCGGGTATTCTACATTATCCATTGACGGCTTTCTTCGAATGCAGGTAGAGTAAGCACCACAGTCCAGGTCTTCCCAAGCGGCCATGATCTAAGGCCTCTCTCATCCCAAATACCGCGTGGAATATCATTTCTGATCTCCACGACAATATGGAATGATCTCTGCCTCGAAGCGCGATCTCACTAGAAAACCAGCGATCATCTCCAGAGACCTTTGGAGTAGAAGCTGCTTCGATGTCAGAAAGCATCCTCCTCGTGGCCGCTGATGGGGACCTCAGTTCCAAGGTCCAAGAGTGGTCTTCGCTCATCGGTATCGTCACAGCAATCATCGGCAACATCCTCATCTCCTTTGCCCTTAATATCCAGCGCTATGCCCACACACGGCTCCGCCAAGAGCATGAAACGCACAACGAGCAAGGGGGCCATGAGCAGGCGAAGAAAGGACACAAGGGCTATGTTGCGCAGCAGGCAACGATTGCGGAAGAGCGAGCAGAGCTAAATCTTGACGCGCCCTCGCAAGACGAGCGTACCGAGAATGGTCATAACGGCAATGGCAAAGGCAGCAATGGCATATCAACGGATGGAGGTTCGCTACATTCGTGCAGCTCCTCCGAATCTACGATCAAGCCGTCTGAAAAGCCGAAACCTCATGAGGAGAAAAAGACGTACCTTAAGTCGCCGTACTGGTGGCTAGGAATAGTACTTATGGTGACAGGCGAAGCCGGAAACTTCATTGCCTACGGATTCGCGCCAGCATCAATCGTCTCGCCCCTTGGTGTCGTTGCCCTGGTATCAAATTGTATCATTGCTCCACTGCTCCTGAAAGAGCGCTTCCGTCAAAGAGACTTCTGGGGCGTTGCTGTCGCCATAGCTGGGGCAGTCACAATCGTACTGAGCGCAAAGAATTCTGAGACGAAGATGGGACCGCATGATGTCTGGGCTGCAATTACGAGATGGGAGTTCGAGACGTATCTAGGTATTACTGCAGCTTTGATAGTCGTCTTGATGTGGGCTAGTGGGCAGTATGGAGAGAGAACCATCTTGATAGATCTTGGGCTTGTCGGACTTTTTGGTATGTAGCTCAGCGAGCCGTCAGGGACAAGACTGACATTTATCGCAGGCGGGTACACAGCATTGGCGACCAAGGGCGTTGCATCACTTCTTTCGGACACTCTTTGGCGCACCCTGACCTTCCCAATAACCTACCTGCTAGTCGCCATCCTAGTTCTCTCGGCGCTGGCCCAAATCCGCTACGTGAACCGCGCACTTCAACGGTTCGACTCCACCCAGGTCATCCCCGTACAATTTGTCCTCTTCACCATCTCGGTCATCATTGGTAGTGCGGTATTGTATCGAGATTTTGCAGCGGCTGACGCAGATCGCTTTGGAAAATTCTTTGGAGGCTGTGCATTGACCTTTCTGGGTGTATATCTGATTACGAGTGGAAGATCAAGAGGTGGTGACGACCATGACATTGGAGACCTTGATGATGAAGAAAACGCGATAGGCCTGGTGGACGATGAAAGATACCGAGATGAAATAGAAAATGATGCAGACGAACGTCCGAGAAAGAAGTCCTCCGTTACCTTCGAAGAAGGCACAGCTCCTCGAGGTTCGAGGCGGTCTTCAGGACAGCAAACAGATCCTACCACCCAGCAAACACCCCCACCTCTACTTTCACATACTTCAACAACATCTTCGAGATTCACCAACAGGAGCGAAGGCGCTAGCTCTCCCTTGCTAGACAGCCCGTGGCGATCCTCAGAAAACATGCTTGGCAGGCCACAGGCTCGACCGAGTACCATCTCCTCACCACTACTACCTTCTGAGGCGCAGCGTTCCAACCCAACTACATCTACTCGCCCTTCGACCTTATCGCGGCGATCAATGGCTCGATTGACACCTGGTCCATTGATGTCCCCACTCTCTTCGTCTCTGAGTGCAGTTGTTGCGGACAACCTGCGAAAGGGTATGGACTCGCCACCGGCAAGAAAGCGTCCACGACCCCGAGGTGCGCGATCTCAACGAGCATCGAGAAGTGAGAGTGCTGGTGAGGCTATAGCTGCACCCTTACCTTCGCCTCTACAGATATCACAACTGCCTGAAGAAGCAGTTGACACACAACGCCCACCTACTACGGGCAGGTCTCAAAGCGTCAGTACCACATTAGGGGACTTCTTTCGACTAAAGAGGGAGAGGAGCAAGGGCAAAACGAACGATGAAGGGGATGACGATACTCATCAATGATACCGCGAATGATCTTATTGATGCACAAGCTGTATGGGATAAGTAAAGGTGCATCGGAAACGGGCGGCGCTAGTGTATATTTTTCCGTATGACTGTCTGAGTATTCTGAGCGGCTGGAAAACGCCGTATGTAGTCATTTGGAACGGAACTCCTTATCATGCGTGTTACAGCATTTCTAAGGTAATGACACATATCAATTCAACCAGTATACTATAGCCTACAGTATACTAAATAAGTGACCCTATACTGCCTGGTGGTTGAAGAAAATGCTTTCTGCATGCACCCGAATCGCCTGCCGTAGCCAAGCTTTCTTTGTAAAGTCTTTGTAAAATGTACTGCTAGGCTGTAAGTAGCTAAAATCCTTTCTTAGAGAGATGCTGATTGGTTCGGTCTGCTCAGAAGATTGATCAGAGCTGACCGACTCATCCACATTACACAGCAAACAATCGTAGGTACTTGAAGCTCCTAGAAAACTCATTGAGGTCTATATAAGAACCGAGGACGTCTACATCATCTTCCTCCCTCCCATCAAAAATTCATTCGACCCCTTTGAAAAGCATTTGCCACTCCATATAATTCATGTCCACAAAATCAAAGACTGCAACCAAGATCATGTCCAAGCTCTCTCATGCAAAAATTGTCCCCCGCCTCTCCAGTGAGCGTGGCCATGCGAATCATGGCTGGCTAAATTCATATCACACCTTTTCTTTTGCACAATACTACGACCCCAAATTCCAGAACTTTGGTGCCCTTCGAGTCTTGAATGAAGACCGCGTTGCACCCAACAATGGCTTCCCCACTCATCCCCACCGAGATGCTGAAATCTTCTCATACATCCTGTCTGGCGAATTGACCCACCGTGACTCTATGGTGACGAAAAAGGACGGCTCGACGGCGAACAAGAACGATTTCTACCGCATGCACAGGGGGGATCTGCAATTCACGACTGGCGGCACCGGCATTGCACACTCAGAACAGAACGAGCATAACAAAGACGAGGTCCACTTTCTGCAAATTTGGGCATTACCGTGGAGGCGAGGTCTGCCGCCCACGTACCACACCATGACTTTCGACGAAGAGAGCAAACGTAATGGCTTCGCTACGCTCATAAGCCCACTCAAGGCAGGCATCAAAGCGACGGACGAAGAAGAGAAAGCCGCCGTGCCAGTTATCGATGGCACAATCCCCATACACGCTGATTTGCTGATGGGTGCTTCGATCATCGCAAAGGGGTCATCGGCATCCTGGAAGATTGGAGCCGACAATGCGGTGGAATCAAAATCGGGACGGAAAGTCTACGTACATCTACCGATGAGAAAGATTGGAGCGAGGATCAGGTTGGCTGGAAAGATTGAATTGGGAGAAGGGGATGGCGCATTTGTGTCTAATGTCAACTTCGGAGACGAGCTACAGGTGGAGTCGATTGGCGATGGCGAGGCAGAGGTAGTGATTCTCGACTCGAATGGGACATTTTAAAAGACACAGGCTCCGATTTAATTCTCTATGTATGGAATAAGGGATATAAAAGAGCTGACTTTGTTCGAGAGGGCCGCGAAATTATGAACATGAATTGGATTGCCTTTCAGGTTAAGATCACAAGGACACCAACTTGAAAGCAGAATCTATGAGGTCTGCAAGTCATCGCACGTTAATGCCACTACGCACGAAAGTCGAATGCCGAATGTCGGCAAATGGAACACCTTCCTTTGTCTATCTCAAACGCCCAAGAGGTATTATATCACAGGGATCAAGGGAGAACTGGATCAATAAAAGAAATGTTCACGGCAAACAAAGAACAGCCTCATTTGGAGGCGCGAAATCTCGAAGCCTGCGCAATTGCCTTTGTCCCGAGTCGCGTTCTCATTAATCCCTTCACATATTATGAGTCGCCCCAATGTTTTCGATTTCTAATGATCATTGCTGTTCCGAGTCTGGTCTGTTTTCAGCTATTCGATTCGTAGTTTCTATCGCTGGCGATTTTGCTTTCATAAGTTTTCATAAGCTCTTGCCCAGTATAGCCTCCATGACTTTCAAAACTTTCTTGAACGCGTTGGCCACGGTTCTATTTGCCAGCAACGTTGCAACACTATGGCCACTCCCAAACCATTTTGTGAACGGTTCTTCGGTTCTCTGGCTTGGTGAGAACACGGCGATAAAATATCTTGCACCTGGTGTGGTATGAACCTCTTGCTCCAGCCTCTTCTGTCCAATGCTGACCCCACAATACTTAGCCCAGTTCTAGTAACGCGCCATACGGTAATCTCAGCGCTGCCAGTATCACAGCTGCTCTTTTCCCAAGCTCGACGGCCACTGCAAACCTAGGCAAACAGAATGAGACATCCGCTGCAAGTTATACAATTGTTCAGGGAGCAATCGCACGCACTGTAGACGCACTATTCAACAGTACCATAGTACCCTGGAAGTTCCATCCTCGCAACTCAAATTTCGAGCCGGCCGTAAACGCATCAAAGACCTACATCAACCAGATTATCCTCCAGCAAAATGCGTCCGACCCAATGAATGTACTCAAGCCGCTAGCTGGCGAGATCGACGAGTCCTACACAATCACCATTGGCAGCGTCCACATGCCTACTCTCGTCGATGGTACCGTCCTGATAACAGCCGTATCAAGTATAGGCCTCGTCCGTGCTCTTGAAACCCTCACTCAGCTCTTCTACCAGACACTAGCTGACGGGATGGTCTACACGCCGTATGCGCCTGTCTGGATCCATGACGCACCCAAATTTGCCCATCGCGGCCTCAACATGGACATCGCTCGCAGCTACTATGACTACGACGACATTCTGCGTACCATTGATGGCCTCGCCTGGAACAAGATGAACGTGCTCCATATCCACGGAACGGACGCACAGTCCTGGCCCATCACGATACCTGCAATGCCTGAGCTTGCCAAGCAGGGCTCATACGCATACCAGCAAGAGATGACATACGAGCCAGAAACATTGGCATATATCCAGGAATATGGTGCATTCCGCGGTGTGCAAGTCATCATCGAGACGGACATGCCAGGCCATACCGCTTCAATCGGGTTCTCACACCCTGAACTCGTCACTGCATTCAACGCGCAACCATGGTCAACCTACGCCGCCGAGCCGTTATCCGGTCAGCTCAAGCTCAATTCCTCTGCTGTCTATACATTTCTCGACAAGCTGTGGGCCGATCTCCTCCCGCGTGTTATGCCTTACAGCAGATACTACCATACAGGTGGTGATGAGATTAACGTCAATGCCTATCTGCTTGACGAGACGGTCAAGTCGAACGATTCTTCGGTGATTCAGCCATTGTTGCAAAAGTTTGTCGACTATAATCACAATAAGGTGCGAGGTGCGGGCATGACACCCGTGGTGTGGGAAGACATGCTCCTGCATTGGAACCTGACCTTGGGAGGCGACGTTGTGGTTCAGACATGGCAAACCGTCGGCGCTGTTGCAGAAAGTGTAGCAAAGGGTTTCAAGACCATCGCCGGCAATGCTGATTATTGGGTAAGTGTTCTTATCTAAAGATAACGAGTTTTTCAACTGACGGTATATGTTCCAGTTCCTTGACTGCGGCAAAGGCCAATGGCTAGATATCCCCCAAGGCACCGTCGCCCAAAAGGCTTACCCATTCGCCGACTACTGCTCTCCAGTCAAGAACTGGCGTGACATGTACACCTACGACCCGCTCAGTGGCGTGCCTGCCAATTCAACCCAACTTGTTATTGGTGGCGAAGTCCACATCTGGAGCGAGCAAACGGACGGTGTCAACATTGATAGTATGCTGTGGCCAAGAACTTGTGCGGCCGCAGAGGTTTTGTGGAGCGGAGCCAAGGATGCAAGCGGGCAGAATCGAAGCCAAGTTCTGGCGAGTCCCAGACTGGCGGAGATGAGGGAGACCATGTTGATGAGAGGCATTGAGGCTGGACCTGTCCAAATGGTTTATTGCACCCAGAACGGAACGCAGTGCTCTATGTAAAACCTGTCGGTTGGGGCTGCAAAAAAGCGTTGCATATGAGATTTCATCTCATTGGAAAGTGGATCTTTGGTTCAGCGCTACCTCGCTGTGCGAGCATGTAGATGGTGACTGCTCCTTTTGTGTAGTGATACTACGAGCAGGTTCTCATGAAACATTTTGATCTTGATGCTTGAGTCGGTAGTAGGTAAGACTGAGTCATCGCTTGTTTTAAAGCATCTCTTATTACAATCGCGACGGTCGGGATCATGATGTCAAGAACGACTCGGGCGTAAAGATTGAGTGCTTAGTCCAGCAGGCTCAGCGTTGGAATAAGTGGCATTTGCGAGGGCTACAAGCGCACAATTCGTAGCAAACTGTCCCTAAAGCGCAAAGGATTCGGCTTTCAACGCTTAAGCTGAATTAGCCTTTCTTTGCCTTCTTTTTGTCTGGTCCATCATCCTCCTCGTTGTCACTGATATCAGCATACAGCGTGTTCGGCTGCGTCTTCTTCCATGCGTTCGTAAACATAGGATCCTTCTCCGCTTTCTCCGCATACTTCAGTAAGGCCTCTCTCGGGTCCTCGTCTCTCATACTGCTTAGCGGAATGTTCTCTCTGACATGCTTCTCATCGGGCTGACTCTTAGCGAACGGCGTCGTCATTGGTATGTGCGGCCTCCTAGGGTCGCGAGACTTCCCAGAAACAGTCAACCCAATGGTAGGGTGACGAGAGGCGTAGCTGGTACCGGCTTGAGCAGCACGGAGGCCTTCACCGCTGGAGATGGCATCGCCCGAAAGGCCTTGGGAGAGGTCGGTGGTAAATTCTGGATCGTCGTCAATATGCCGCCTTTTAGGCGCTTTGGACATGACCATTGCAGCTCCACGGTTATTCGAGGTGTTGGGATTGTAGAGAACATGCATTTCTGCATTGGCCGAGCCGGTCAGGATTTGATTGAGCTTCTCATGCCAGAGGAGGGTGACAAGGGGCGAGCCTTCTGTGACCGGTGTTACGACTTCTGGCTTCAGCGTCGCCGGGTTCAGGATGTGGAGGTGGCCGTTAACCGATCCTGTTATTATCGATGATGAATTGGGCGAGAATTTGATATCAGTATTGGCATATTGGTCCGATGTCGAAGCATGCTCGACAACGCTTATAGGCTGCTTGAATTTTCGGGTGTCCCATAGCTTAATCAGGTCATCACCTCCTCTTGTGACCACAGTCCGTCCATCAGCGCTGACATCAATGCCGCCAGTCCAGGTATCCTTCTTGTGCGCATCTCTAATCTCCGCAGCAGGTCTAGCAAACGGTCCACCACCATCCCACATCACCAGACTCCCATCCATAGCAGCTGCCACAAGGAGGTTTTTCCCTCCTTGCACTGGCGTACCCCAGATCGCTGCCGTCATTCTTGTCCTCCCAGCTGATCCAGCGGCTCTTGATTTGTGCACGATCACTTCCTTCTGCTTCAGTGGCATATTGACATCCCATATCCTTAGAGTACTGTCTGTTCCTGCCGTAACGCAAAGATCTCTGTTCGTGGGATGCCATGTCCCTGTAGTAATTGCCGAGATATGGCCCTTCGTGTTATGCATGTCCCTTAGGTACATATCGCCCTTGACAAATTCCTTGAGCTCTTCCCCATCTCGACTGAAAATCTTGGCTTGCGGTGTAGCTGAGATGACAAGCACTGAGCTGGGAGAATTCGGGTTGAACTCGACATGGTGAATAGGATGTGTCTCCGTGCTCGCAGATGCTTTTGTAGCGGTAGGATCTAATGACTTGAAGGCATGTAAAGTATTCGGGGTCATGGACGCAAAGTCGTGGAACTTGATCGTACAGTCTGTAGAGCCAGTGATGAATCGAGAGCCAGAAGGGTCCACGGTCAAGGTGGTGATGGGTCGCTCATGGGTCTTGAGCACCAGCTCATGGGAGACTGGGAAATCATCATCTTCCTCCGACTCGTCCTCTGACTCGTCGTCGCTGTCGTCGTAACTTGTTTTTCGGTCTGCCTGGGGCGCGTCCTTGATGGTAGAGGTTGTCGGCCGTTTGCTCTTCTCAAGCTGTCGAGCTACGTCAGTCTCTTTGGTGTGCTTGCCGAACCCATTCGGTAGGAATTGTTTGAGAGCTTCGTCTTCCTCGATTATGACCTCGTCGTCGTCCATGTCGAAAGGTGCTTCGGTGTTGTATTGTGGAAGAAGAAGGGTTTGCCCAGGAAATTGTTCACTTTAGACACCTGAAGCGATGAAATGGAAAACCATGTATGTCTATGGAGTGCTACACAAAGCAACATACGAGACTCCTAGGCTACGAACATGGCCAATTCTACATGTGGAGGGCTAACACGCAAACACGGCGTGATTGAGGCTTCCAGACCTCAGTGCAAGATAGATACAATGTTCCTCAGACATCATTTGACCCATGGAGTGTGATCAGTCGATAGCATCTTTCTCTGCCTGCTGCCGCATGATATGGACAAGCAGCCCTTTGAACAGACTTTCGTCCGAGCCTTCTCTTCCACCATCATCTCACCTGATATTGCACGTAGGTAACAGAATACACAAGCTTCCTCCATTAGCATCCATCGATATATACACAGCGCTCCTTGCGAATTTGAGCCCATTCTATTTGCAATGAACGCCTTGCCAATGCTTGCTCTTCCCAATGTATTGATGCGCCTCCTTAGTATTCACTGAGGAGGCTGCTCAATGATGCTCATCCCTGTGTTCCTCCTCGCCATGGTGATCGTCCTTGAGGAAAATGTATTCGTAGGCGCAATAACCCGCAAAGGCCACTGTTGCTATTCCGAGGCCTGGGAAAGCGCCCTTGAAACGGTTGTATCTAGTGAAGGGACCCGTGTACCGCCACGCTTCGCTGCAGAGGTTCCAATTAGCTCAATTTTATTTAGTAGAGACCAGAAACAATCTCATACGCTCTGGCCCAAGGATCATTCGCAGGCGTGCCTGAAGACTCAACGAATTTGCGGACATCGAAGCCAGTCAGGTTAGGTCGTGGAGGCGCCATTTTCTTGCAGGCTTCCGTCAGCTTTGGGTATCGAGGACTAAATGTGTGACTTTACCTTCTCCAATTTCGCTTGCAAGCTGACTCGACTTTGTTCCCGAGCTCAATGGGCGCGGGTTGTGTTGAGCGAAGTTCAAGGTTGGAGCTCGAGAATGACATCCGAGCGGTCGGATCGGCGCTAGCAAATCACCGGCGGAGAGCTTGAGAAAACACCGGTGTTGTACCCATTAAAGATAGGGAGGCATTCAACAATACTACCCTCCAACACTGAGCCCAGTCTCACCTCAATGAGCTCGCGGCAAGCGTATGCTAGGCTCCAATTCTCAATTTGACCACCCCGGTCTCGAATCATGCCACCAGGAAACAACAGATTCGGCGGCCCTACACTGGCCTCGACACCCTTTACACAACTACAGCAAGCGGCACTCCCTCACAATTCGCAGCATCAAGCATCAAACTCTGGCGGTCTACCCCCGCCGTCTTTCCACAATGGCTTCTCACAAGGCAACCCCAACAGCGTCAACCCCTTTGCGCTAACGAATGGACTGGCAGGGGGCTTTGGACCTGGTGGAGGGCTTGGATCTGGTGGCACTGGACTTGCCAGCCAGGCGGCAATGGCGGGATTTCAACACGGTGCACAGCTGGAACACAACCAAAGGCAAATGCGAGATCAGATACGGAGAGGCAGTGGTGTTGGGGGAGCTTCGAAAGCATCTATGAGGTCCAGGATACGAGACGTATGGAGGCCAAATCTGCATCAGGAGATGAGGATACTACGAGAGCTAGTGGAGCGGTATCCATACATCAGCATGGTAAGGCTCTGTCCAATCTATGTGCCGTTGACCTCATTACCGCGATGTTCGAACCGAGCTGAGGTAGACAGGACACTGAGTTTCCTGGCATCGTCGCTCGGCCGATGGGCGCCTTCACTACTAAAGCCGACTACCATTACCAAACCATGAGGTGCAATGTCGACCTCCTCAAAGTCATACAACTCGGTATAACACTGTTCGACGAGAACGGGAAAGTACCAGATCCACACCCCGAAGACGCGAACGGCAACCCTCTTTACCCTAACAATCTACTACCATGCCCGCACACTTGGCAATTCAACTTCCAATTCTCGCTGGAAGATGACATGGCCAACCAAGATTCCATAGACTTCCTCCGCCACGCAGGGCTAGACTTCGAAGCACACGTGGAGAGGGGCATACCCGTACAAGAATTTGGCAGCGCCTTAGTGAGCTCGGGTATGACACATTTCGAAGACGTGCGGTGGATATCGTTTCACTCCGGCTACGATTTCGCCTACCTAGTAAAGCTCATGCACTGTCAACCCTTGCCCGAAGACGAAACTGACTACCGGCGATTCCTCTCAATATATTTTCCCGCGATCTACGACATCAAGTATATGGTCAAGCATGCGCAAAGGACCCAAACAGTCAACGACACTCCCTTGTCCCCTTCAGCGGCGACCACCCTCACAAACCTTGGGCAGAAGTCTGGCCTTCAAGACTTAGCGGATGAGCTAGGGATCAAGCGGATAGGTACGCCGCACACAGCTGGATCTGACAGCCTTTTGACCGGCAAGGTGTTCTGGGAAATGAAGAAGGAGATCTTCAACGGGACCATCGACGATGAGAAATACCTTGGCAATGTCTGGGGACTGGTGAACAGTTTAGGACCGTCAGTGCCAGCTTCAGGAGGTTCAAACTTCGGACAAGACGGGCAGTCAGGCACGCCCAATCTCAATGGCGCCACCATTTATAACAACAACCCAAACCAGGGCCCTCCTAGCACGCCAGCAAGTACTCACACAGGTCTCGCAAGCACCCCCATACAACAAATCCAAAGCAATGGCGCCGGCATGGGCTCGTTGACTCCTGGGGGTGGAGGAGGTGTTTTCGGAGGATTCAAAGGGTTCAGTAGAGGCTAAGATTTCTGTACAACGTCACTACATATGATTCTGCTCACGTCGAACGGCATGGTGTTGGGGCTGTTGGTCGGCGAAGTCTAGCAGGACTTCTAGGGCTCATTTAGCGGTATTCGTGTAGTAACAACTTTTGCAGGTGCGCTATATTGATAAATCAAGAAATTCTCTCAGGAAATTTCCTGCCTGGCTATTCAATGAACCTACATCCACACGATCTGTGTTGATCCTAGCCAGAATCGTATTATGCTTGAGAAAGATTCAACGGCACACCAATTTTGCCTTTCAATCTCCCGACTAGATTCGTGTGTGCGGTTATGAAACTCCTTGATTCTTCATTTTGGAATGCAGTGGAATTCCACTGTGTATCACAGAAGCCACGCGGGAACGACAGCATACAATATCAAGATTTCTGGTGTGCTTTTCAATTCTGAAAACTGGATTTCTTCATACGGGCGTGAACCAATTGTGGCTCCTCGTTTCGCCTCGATATGCACACGTAGAGGTAAAATGAGGGTTAGGGTTGCAAACGACCTAAGGTAGCTGAACTGGCATGAAAAGACACAGAATCAATTAGTATCACGAAACACATGTTCATTCGAACATAGGAATCTGGACATACCATCATGATATGTAGACTATAGATGGTGCAACCCAGTGTTATGTACGCGCCCGTAGAGGTTCCACACCTGTTCTCCCAGTCAACGAGGCCAGCGGTGATGGACAGCCACTCTTTTTGATGTGTAAATATGAATCTGTGGTGCCCACGAGGGCAAAGGGGTTGATTAAATACAGGTAAATGGCCAAGCCCTGACTCGTATTCGCACGAGCGAATCATGGCAAGCAATAGATCGCAATAGAGCAACACCGGCCGCAGCTCGCTATAGGCCATCAGTGCCCACCGATTGACACTCCTGATGTCGTTCTTCGGGCGCCAGCGATCAGAACACACCAGTGTTTCCGCGAACTGGGTTCGAGATTCCTTATCCTGGCTTCGGCGGCCACCGTCGGGCAGCGAGCGAGAGTCCTACGACTCTGTAGGTCAAAGGCTCAATCAGGGGATTTCGAAGTGATGGCAGAGAATTTTCTTCTACCCGTCTATTGAAGAGGTCGGGTACTGAAATCGCATTGCTATTCGACTCAAGCTACATCCCGTACTCAACGACGGGGATGACAAAGTAGCGACCACCTTATTAATAGCCCTGAAGACCAAGGCCGTAGGCGTCGCCGCTCAAAAAGGGCAGGCGCAGTATGGCCGCGCAATATCACTCCCGGAAGATCATGTCCTCGCGATCTTGGCCAGTTCCAATGTAGACAGCCTGTGAAATTTAGCAGGCACGCAGAATAATTTTGAGCGCCCTTCCGCAACACACCTTGATACCGACCGATGACTCGATGAACTCGATGTATTTCTGCGCTTGCAACGGGAGATGAGACCATGTCCGTGCCCCCTTGGTGGAGCTTTGCCAGCCTTGAAAGTCGACGTATTCGACCCTGCATTTGTCGAGCTGGGATACGAATTAAACAGGGGACCGTAGGAGGTCAAGAAGGGCCACTCACAAGGCTCAAGTCTGCGGGGAAGGTCGTGAGCTTTTCTCCGTCAGGTGTGACATATGCTATGGCCACTCGAATTATAGGAAACGTATCCAGCACGTCAACTGAAAACTTGGAGTCAGCTTCTGAAGCATGCCAAAGACGAAGCCCAGAGGACACACGCTTGGTTAAGTTAATGGAGGTGTAGTCTGCCGGTTCTCCCGTCAGTGGTTTTGCCAGGAAAGGGCAGCAGGACTCCAGCAAGCTACTCACGGTTCACCGCGGCCGAGTATCTGAGAACCACGAGGTCGAGCCAGCCACATCTTCTCCTTCTGCCCGTTGAAACTCCCTGAGAAATGTTAGTTGTTTTTGTTCCGGGATGCAGAAGGAGCGTCGTTAGTAGCCTACGATTTCTCCGCCGATTTCTTGCAGTGTTTTGCCGACGTCTCCATCCAGTTCTGTAGGAAAAGGTCCACGACCGACTCGTGTCGTCTGTGAAGGAAGGTATAGTTAGCACATTCATGCCTAAATTTCAGTACTGACGTCATCACGATAGGGACAAGACTCACATATACCTTGACGACGCCGATAACGTTCCTGTGGTTTCTAAGATTAGTAATTCTGATCGAGATACGTAGATCCGACGACCAGATTGTCTCCCCACCCTGTCAATGATTTAGGAAATGGTGAACTCACTTGATGTTGAAAGGACTGAGAGCTAGACCTTGCATACATCCGCCTAGGGAGCAGTGTGAGGCTGTTACGAATGGATAGCTACCGAAGTCCAGATCGAGCACTAAGCCAGTCAGCGGAGACTTTAATGCCCTCGGCACGGCATCCCGTCATACTTAAGGCCTGAGAACTCTCAACGAGCATCGAGCGTTTGTTCTCTTGCATAACTTTCATATATTCCACAGCATCGACGATGTATGGACGCAACTGTTCCTTGTATGCCTTGAATTTCTGGATTTCATCCTCGACGGAGTATTTGAGGAGCTCGCCATATCGCTTGCGGTAGCCTTCTGCTAGCAAGCGTAGTTTTTGTTCGAAGGACTCGTGGTATAGGTCAATGACCCTCAAACCGTCCCGTGCAGCTTTCGTGCTGTATGCTGGGCCAATACCCCTTTTCGTCGTCCCGATCTGGTTCGTCCCTAGCTCTTCTTCCGAAAGCCCATCAACCGCAGCATGCAGGGCGAAGTTCAGGTGACACCGGGAGCTGATATGGATGCGCTCATGAACACGAAACACCCCCTTGGATTCAAGCTGGTATAGTTCCTTGAAGAATGCTTCAACGTTGAAAACAACGCCCGAGCCTATCAGGTTGTCTGTGTTGGGGTTCAACAAGCCCGATGGCAAGAGATGGAAGCTGTATGTTTGACCGCCTGTCCTAGAGACAGCCACTCTTAGCCGTTATTCCATATGTTGCCATATGGCTTTCCTCACTTGACCGAATGCCCAGCATTGTGTCCACCTGCTGCCCGTGCGCAGATGTCGAACGAATTCGTTGAGAGGAGGTGGTCTGTCAACTTGCCCTTCTGTGTTGTTGCGGGGACATGTAGTCAGTATTATGGACAACGATAGTATCCGAAAAGATTGAATCGAAAGTCGAGCTTGAGCGCACACGTACCCCTTCGTCTCCTGTACAAGAGTTAGATCAGTTTCAGAAACAGTTATCAAAGTTCCAGGGAGCTTTGATGGTTGAGGCTGAGAGGCTCAAGAGGACCGATCTTCATGCCCCGCCACATGCAGCGCATGTCTGCGAGCGAAGCTGGTCCCAACATGATGGAAACAACTCACCCCATTGGGAGCCGAGAATAATGGTCCCCATCGTCGCTAACTGTGAGTCGAAATCGGAAGCAGTCTGATAGAGTGCGCATGCATATCGTGTAGTAGAAGTTGACCACAAGCTGTAGTTCTATGCAAACTAAGGTACTTATGCAAAATTTTCCTTCTCAGCCCTCGAAGGGTTCACCCCCTAACTGCTCGCATCCCCCTAACCGCTCACCCATAGGGCTGATGCCTGGAAGCCGCCGAGAGTCCTGATCACTTTCGCGACAAGCATTGTCCCCGGAACTTCCCAAATTGTTGCCCGGAGGACGAATCTCTAGGGTGGGTTTAGGGGCCGAAGGGTCTTCCGAGCTTCAGCCCTACAGGACGAGCGGTTAGAGGGTGCGAGCAGTTAGGGGGGGAACCCTCTTCCGAGAACGAAAACGGTAATCATCAATTCCAGGTTCAGATTGTGTATAATACGTTTATAAACATTAAGAGCCTGCACTGCATGTGCAGAACATCAGGGTATTTGCTAACACGATGCTCCTTTGAATACAGATAGGATACTCCAACGTCATGGCATATTATTGACCTCTTTGGACGTGAACTATTAGCTAGCATCAATCCCTGCTCATCTCGATAATCTATTCTAGTGGGGTGTGAACAACAGGCGGAGTCGTGATAGGTGACTGTGGCCTTAGCGACGCTGTTCCCGAGTCTGGCGGAGCAGTCTTCGTAGATTGAACCTGTGCTCTCTCGGCCGCCTTCTCCTCGTCTACCTGCGTCTCCTTGTTTCTGTCGCTTTGACGAACCTCCGCAGGGCTCAGATCATCAAAGACCTCCTCTTCTGACATGATCATATCTAAAGCATTGCCTCCGGTATCATCATGCGTGATGTCCTTGTTTATGTCTCTTCTCGAGTAGTAGTCATCTCTTTTCGTGTAATCTCCAGCCTGGTGGCTGCCGTTAGGCACGAAGAATCGCTTGTCCACCCTCACGAGCACGTAGAGGTATATCACAACAATTTCGAGGACGAAGTTGAAAATGTAGAAAGGCGCTTTGCCTTGGTATGCAGCTGGATCAGTCCTTGGTCGCATGCCACCAGCGTAATTGACGCCTACGCGATAGCAGGCGCCAAGGCAGAGCAAAAACGCCGCTGCGAGCAGAATGACGATTTTAGTCCTGAATCTGCCCTGGCCAAACTTCTCGACTCTTGTCTTCCGCGGTATAACAAGCCCGCCTAGGACCAATGGGAAGGGTAAGAAAGAGATGATGGCGTAAAAGGTCTGCCCGTACAGTTGGATGTCTCGATCGATTCGCTTCGTGTTGGCGTTGAGGGTATAGGACGACTGAATGACACTCGTGATGAGCATGATCAAAGTGACAACGATCAAGACGTAGATTCCAATAAAGGTGTAGTGAAAGGCCGGATGCCACCCTGAATGGGGATGACACGCTCTGATGACCCTCTGTGCAAAGAGCATATTGACCACAAACAGCAGTACCACCCCAGCCGCAACAAAGATGTTGGCCGCTATCGCTACTCGCACATTCATCGGCCTCGTGACCCAGACAATTCGCATGATCATGGTAACGATGCGAGACATGCAGAAGCCGAATTGCATGCCTGAGACGATGAATTTGTGACCGCGAGCCATATTGAGTCGGAAGATGATCATGTGAGAGGTTGCGCCGGCGATGTAGAGGACGAGGAATATGACGCTGAGAGGGATGTCTGGGATGATGGTGGGTACGCCCCCGAGGGCGGCAGTAGTGGGTGGGTATGGGGGTGAAGGGCGCATTCCGCTCATGGTTGAGGCCTGTGGGGGATAATCAGTCACTGCAACAGTTCACAGGGAAGATTGGACAAACAGCAAAACTCACCTGTCTGGCCTGGAGCAGGGGGGCAGCTATGAGGAGTGCTCAAAGTGTAGATGTTGGATTAGTGAACAGGCTGGTAGTGATCATGGATGGAGAGAGGAAATCAAGGGCGATGGCGGGAGCCATTCGAGCTTTATATAAACAGGCTCCTCTCAACATCAATTTATGGTTACGAGTACAGTCCCTATGGGCGTAGTCATAGCCTTGCGTCGTTCTCTATTGGGCAGCAAGAGGACCGAGGTGGCGAGATGACTTGTTAAACTTGTGTCCGCACCGAGATCTCGTCAAGGGGGTGGGATAATGTGATGCGGAGCAGATGGGAGAAGGCGCGGGAAGGAAATAAAGTATGCATATTGACCGATTGCCCGAGCAGATGTCAGATTCGCATGCGGTGCTTGTCTCCTTCCGGCCACGTACTCGTACCGTAGTACTATAAGCACCGAGCGTGCCAAGAGACGCTAGAACAATCGGCGGACTCGCTCTTAAGTAAAGGCCGGGCTGTCAATACCAGGCCGGAAATGGCCCCAGAAGCGAAAGAGCGAAGAAGCGTCGCTCTTGTTGGTGGTGGTGCTTGAATCAGACTGCACGCAGCAGATCACCCCTGAACATGGTATACTCGTCATAAACCTCTACCCAGATCTACAAAATTCGTCGAAGAGATTGCCGATCAAATACCAATCAATCGCGCCTAGGGCGTTCAAACGCTACCGCAGAGGCAGTTGTCGTTCTTCTGCCCTTCTTCTGCCCTTCTTTTGTCAAAGCAGACGTGCCTCCCAACGCAGATTCCGACTTTAGCAACATCGCCGTTCGATACAAATATGGATGACTGTTCAGCAGATCAAATCAAGGCGTCATGTCAACAGTCACTCGCGAATGCATGGAAAGGTTGGAAATGTGTCTAACGCACATTCTGCTATTTTGAGAATTCCTTATCATTCTTGGCTCTGCACAATCCTATCTTGACGAGACCAAGTTTTTAAGCCTCGTACTGCAGCTACCAATCGCTTTCATTCCGCATTCATTCATCATCCAGAGAGCAAATGCCGCTCAAATACTCATACTGCCCTACTCGTCTTATCCGGATTGCTAATCTCCTTCCTCCCCATGATGCCAGCCTTCTTCATGCTAGGCGTGCTTGCATACGACGGCGGCACATCCAGCGCTGGATTCTTCAAGAAGAAGTTCCTCGGTCTGAGTAGTAGAGTCATCGGCTCCGCAGGCATGACGGGGTAGTCCTCTGGAGTTGGGAAGTGGGTGATGCCGAATGTATGCCAGAGCACGACATCTGTGTTGTCAATACTCTCGTCGCCGTACTGGGCGATCCATTCCGGGAGACCTTGCGAGGGTTCGCCGGACGTCTGAGGTACGTGGCGGCCGGCGGGGTGGATTTGGTCGTCTTGATCTGGGGAATCATCATTAGCAGGGGTGACAAACAGGGATATTGTGCTTGGCTTACATTTGGTAACATGCACAGCATGCCTCGCAAAGCCTGCTCGCTTCCAGACCAAACCGCCTTCCTTCGGCAGCAAAGTTGGCACCTCTCGACTGACCAACTTGTAGCTTACAGGCTTGTGTGAGTACGGGTTGATTTTGTTAGTGTTTGCCATCTCCCAAGTCCTACTCGAGGCACCGTCATAGTCTGCCATCGCCTCTTTGGGAGTTGCGTATTTTGTTTTATGGGCATAGAAAGCGTTGCCATATTGGTTTTCTGCGCTCCCCACTTCGCCTGGCCCTGCCTTTGCATCGACTTGGAAGATCGTGTTTTCAGGCCCATCGATATTGGGATCGATACGCATGCAGAAGAGATGTTGATGATTGTGTGCATTGACCCCAGGGTAGACCTCGGTACCCCAGCCGTGCGTGTCTTCGCCGGGGTTCATTGCGTACGTGTTCAGGATACCAGTAAGCTTGACTTCGAGCTGGACTGTACCGTCTTGGTGGAAGATCCAGTACACGCAGTATTCATAATTGGCAGCCGTAAAGACGTGGGAAATCAGGAGTTTTCGACCTCGAGTCACGATGACCGAGTCGTCGCGGAAATCGGTATGCTTGAAAAGTATACCAGCGTCTTCTTCGTGGATGCAGATTGCGTTCTTAATTGTCTGGCTTGCACCCGCGCTGTTGACAAAGTTGGCATCCATGTAGTGGATCGCGCCTTTGCAATCACAGCCGAGAGCAAGGCTGTTGGTCATGTATCCACCTCCATACTCCCCAAGATCAAAAGCGTGCTTTCTGTGATGAGGGTGCTCCGGGTTGCCGTATGGAACCACCATCTCTGCTAATGATAGACGGTAGAAGATCCCTCGCTCGTTGCCTTTGTCGTTGTAGGTGATATTGTTTAGCACGATGCCTTCACGGTAATTGAAGCCGACATGCACCTTCCAGTTCTGCCATTCAATTATCCTGCCATCAACCTTGAATGAGACTCCCTCGGGCTGCGTAATGTTGATAGGCTTGAGATCTTTGCGATAGCCGCCCTCTGCTTCGATGGCTGCTGGATGATAGTTGTTTGGTGGAGCCTGGTTGACCGGTCTTCGTACGGGTGGAATATCGATATGGATGATCTCTCGTGTATCGCAGTTGAAGATAGGCGTGAAGTCGAGAGGATAGGTATATTGGCTGTCGTCGACATGAGGGCGGTAGTACATCAGTGCTTGTTGCAGGCGGACCTTGTTCCCGAATCGCTCGTCGAAACCAATTGTCCAGGGGTCGCAGTACACCTTGTGCATATCCTCTTTTGGAATCCCTATAATTCCACATTGCTCAATGACTTTTGGATCTTCTCGAACAACATGCTCAACGACCTGTAGATCTTCCATTGTAATCTACCTGAATCAGCATAACATCCCATCTCACAGACCTGTACGTATGCATACCAGCGGCTGCACCCCCTCGTTGCTCTCCCACTTCAAAATCTTCTCTTCCTCCAAATCCACCAACCCATCATAGACCGTCCCTCCCTTCTTGATAGCCACGACATCAGCAACCCGATGCGGTCTATTCGTGTGCTCTGGGTCCTTCAGCCAAGCCAGCATGTCTGCCTTCCTTGGCTCCCAGATCGTGACAGCATTGTAGGCCAGCGGGCCATGTTCAGCTCGTACGAGAGAGACGGCCTTTTCGATTTCGGCGGCGGAGAGGGGATCGAAGGGGTGAGGCGGTGGGGTGGTGCCCGAGACGTGCTGGGCGACTTGCTTGAGGCGGTCTAGAACCATTGTGACGGTAGTGAGTCTGCTGTGCAGTCAATAGATGGACAGAGAGACTGTATATTGAAGCTGCAAGAAGTAATAAATGATCAATTAAGATGGCTATCGAATTTGATTATATTTCAAAAAAGATCAAGGTGGTGGAACTTCGCATTCGCTTCCCATATACAGAACCTTTGTGCACCTTCAAGAAATGCACCCCTCAGCCAGGCCGGCCAGTAGTATCGTGGTGGACGAACGGCGGCACCAGCGGGGGCGAGGTGTTGATAAGAAAGTCCACAGGATACATTTACCACTTATGGTTAGACCCGTTTGAGATAACGACGGGGTGGAATTGACCAATTAGGATACATTGATCGGAACATGAATAGGCATCACTCCATCGAACATTGAATATTGAACAAAAGGAGAAGGAGATAGTCTATGTGAATAGAGAAGAAGCGACTCGGTGCCTGGCTTGATCGTCCAACCATTGAATCTATAGAGGCTCGGATATTGGCGACACGACCGTTCTGGTTATCGGAAGTTCTTCCTCATGACAAGCCGTTTTTTTTTCAAGCCGTGGCGAACTTGGATCTCGATCTCAACTTGGGACCAGTGTAATAAAGCGCAAACATGCCAATGACACCCATTGTACTCAACCCTGCCAGCAAACTGACACCCCTGCCGACACCTAGGTTAATGAAAAGCGGCCTTGCAAATAGGATACTGCCGCATGCCAGCGCGGAGCGGAAGAAGTCGTTGCCTGCAAAAAGGGAGGCCGCGTACTGTGGGTATGACAAGGGAACGTAGACGAAGATACACTGCAGGACGATGAAGACGGTGGCTCCGTAGATGGTGATACCGATAGTGGGTGCAATCCAATGGATTTTGGGATTGGCGGTCCAGGCGAACAGGAAAAGGCCGATCGGCGGACCAAACGACGCAAAGAGTGCAGGAACCAGCCGATGTTCCTGTGCGCGGAGACCTCTCTTCATGATGTCCGGAATGAGGTAGTAGGTTAAATAGGCGCAGTATACCACAACGCCGATAGCGCATGATGCCAGGACGCAAGTGAAGACCACACCGATGGTACCCAGAGTGAACCCATACATGACGGGGTAAACGAGGGGAAATACCTCGAAAAAGGAGTAGTAGATACCATAGACGAGGGCGGTATACATGTTGACGAATGCAATGGCGGGATCCTTGACAGTAATCTCGAGGGGTTTGATCAACGCATCCCAAACGACAGCTGAGGGCTTGAGACCCTTCTGGTCAATTTCGGATTGGGCTTTCAGTCGGCTATCGCCTGTGACAGCTCGTAGGCGTTTGGCACGGCGGAGAAGAATGTTGGGTGTGGAGGTTTCCGGGACGCAGACGAACATCAGGATAAAGACTGGCCCAGCAATCCACAAGATCTCCCAAAGAGACCATCTCCAACCCTTCGCCGTCACGGCGAAACCTGAGAGAAGTGGACCGAGAGCAGGACCACAGAAGGCGGCTGAGACCCAGACGGTGAGTGCATAAGGAAGGTACAGAAGGGAGTACATGTCTTGCATTGTGGCGGCACCGTTGGCAAGGCAGGGCGAGCCGAAAAAACCTTGGAGGTAACGAAGAACTAGGAGCCCAGCGAAGTTGTTGACTAGCGCTGTCGGGATAGAGAGAATGACGAAGATGAAAAACGTCACGGCGTACACCGGGCTGCGGCCGATGATAGGAATCTCGGACATTGGCGCAAAGATCAATGGCCCCATTCCGTAGGCAAGGACGTAGAGGGACAACGGAAGAGAGGCGTCAATGGCGTTGATACCAAATTGTTTGATCACGCCCTCTTGCCCAGATGTATAGATAGCTGATCCAGTGTACACTGCAAATGTGTACGCGCAGATGATGGCTGAGATCGAGTGTTTCTTATAATTGGACCAATTTTGCGGATTTGCTGGATCGTCGGTAGTATACCAATCGACGAGGATGTTACCATCAGATGTCTTCTGTGGCATCACTGGCAACGTCTTTGTGCGCTCGATTGCTAACTCTTGTTCGAGCTCCAGTCGATCCTCGGAGTAAGGCATGGTCTCCTCTCGAGTCTTGGTGCGCGTGAAGGCAGCAGATCTTTCCAGGTCACCTGATTTAATGCTGCGCGTGGTGATATGATGCTTGAGCTCTGGCATATCATGTTCGGTCTTGACTGCTGTTGCCGGGGTCTCTGAGTCAGACCGCGACTCGGGCAACATTTCGTGCGAATGGTCGTTAAGCATGGTGTTGTATGTTTCTGGCAATTGGAAACCAGGCAGTTCTTCTGGATACTTGAATATCTTATTCTTCGTGATCAATCGAAGAAACTGCCCAAGAGGCGCTTCGCGCAGTAGGTCTGACATGATGGAGGGGGACTGGGTATCGTAGAGAAAATAAAGTTGAATGAACAACTTGAAGGGGTTGGATTCGTATCAATTCAGCGAAAAGGAAGGTCACAGATACTAAAATCCAGCAATGGTCTGGCAGCAAGATTATGAATGATACGAATGACAGGAACAGAGAGCAGACAGCAGATGTTGGGCAGCTATATACCTTAGTATTTAGCACATCCATGTTTATGGATTAATATTCAGCGTGCGCATGCTTTATAATATGCAGTCGCGCATTCGGCAATCAGCCATAGGTAAGACCCTTGTTCGGATGAATAATAAGGGTCTATGCTCTATGCCACAGCCCGATTGGCATCCTGCGGTGAGACCCTCGTAGAGGATGCTGGTTTGTAATTCGCTTACGCCTTGTCAAGGATTCACATATTCGAGCTTTCATGGCATGACATTCGGCGGGATCCACGTTCGCCTGTGGAATCACACGGCGATAGGTTCAGCAAAGATGCACAAGCAGATGCCATCATCGTAGTCCAGAGAGTGAAGCTGATGGAGTTTGGCCAGCAAATGCAGGCAATCCTTGGCGCTTACTTATCGACAGAAGTAAAAATGAAGTAAAGTAAGGTAAGGTCAAGTATGTTTGTAAGCAGGCTAACAGCCCGACGCTCTCATTAGTGGCTTGGCAACATTTCAAGCGTATGGCCCGACTGAGAACAAACCCCAGCTAACTAGCTCGTTCGCATGACTGGTACAGCACTAGTATGGAATAGTGCTACTAATCATTGTAAGATAGCCCTCCAGGAACAACCGCTCCCCTACGACCGCTGGCTAGACTTGAACAATCCTCGAGCAGTCTACTCTGTGAGGCTTGAGCTACTTCGTGCGGGCTAGGGGTAACCTCCGCTGACCTGTTGACTCTGATTCGATCTCGTCTATTACAAATTTCCCATCATGGACGAGACCTTCACCCTCCTTCCCATCCACATCGATCCTACCTCCAAAGCCATATCCTCATCAATGCCCTCACTCAAAGCCGACCTCACATCCCTCCACGCCCTTCACCGCGCTCTTCTCTCTCAGCCTAACCAGACCCCACCACCACCGCTTCCCACGAATCCTAAGCGTTCCGCCCAAATTCAGAAAATGCGTGATCAAGGCAATGCTAGTCTTCGCACCAAGACCTCCCCAACAAGCGCCCAGGGCCTTGAAGCGATTAAGCTCTACACCTACGGCATCGAGATGGCGCTAGGACGGCCATCGTGGGAACCTTCACAGCTGGTAAGAGAAGAGGCTGGAGTCTTATACGCAAATAGAGCGCAGGCGTACATGGCAGCGCAGATGTGGGCGGAGGGCGCGGCAGATGGGGAGACTAGTGTGTGGTTGAAGAGGGTGGGGAACGGAAAGGCGTGGTGGAGGAGGGGAAGGTGTTTATGTGAAATGGGAAGGTGGGAAGAGGCACAGTCGTGGGCCAGTGAAGGGTTAGAAGTCGAAGGCAACGAAGGAGATTTGGCGGGGTTGATCAAAGAGATACAGGCTCATTTGGAGAAGTGAGAATTGACTCACTCGATAGGGCGATTTGACTATGCGATGTTGGCGGCTCATCGCATTATATTATTAGAAGTTTGACAACCAGGTCTTTGTGATATTGGATATCCGTCAAGTTTGTTTGGTCTTAGAAGGCCAAACGTCTCCTCTCGAAGTACGCAAAACTTTCTGTCGCTTCATCGTCATTGCATCGTTTATCGACGTCCAATGTATTTCTATTTAGATGAGCTCTGGCAGGAACTCCCACCATTGGATCAGACCATTGCCAATCAACGTGGTGTTTAGCTTGATAGCGTGCGCCAACATGCAATGTAAGTGCAGCCAGCGTTGCTCAGCCTCAGTGTGAACCATCTGCAGAAGCGCGTTTCTTGCACTACTCGAAGCTGCTGGTCGCTGCAATGATGGTCAGACGCCATGTCGCTTACTTATGTTCGACATCTGAAGTACCAATGGCTGGAGATGCAACGACAGGCTGGGTCTTTGCGCCTGAGACCCGGGGCAAGTCTCGGCTCATCTTCAGCTGTATGATCACGTTTATCCGTCTGGTTGACAAATACGCTCGGCCACGTTCTCTGCGTGCTTCTTATATTCTTCTCTTGGTGGTACAAACCACACGAGGTTCTGTGCCCTATATTTCCCATTGGAGACACTGTGCATACTCTATGCGCCCTCATGTAGTCAAGCAGCAAAACATTTGGGGGAGGGGCCTTCTAGGGCGATGATAACAAACAGAAGACTTGACTTCATGCTATCGCCGTTTAGGCACTAATATTATACGCGATAAAGACAGAAACATCAAGTATGTCTCGATCCTGTTCGGCATCCTGACTACGGATACAGTACAAATGAGATGGAAATAATCGCACACTACGGCCTCTGCGAACCCTGAGCAACTTCGGACACGACAGAAGCCACGCCAGTTCAAATGGAACCAAGCCATGACCCCAGTATACCTGAGGCTTACGCCGGACAACGTGACAGGTCGTTGAACAACGACGAATACACTTCTATGAATGCTGCCACTAACGAGAGGTTTCTAATTGTAACCGAAAGTGCCTTGGAACATGCATCGCCCAGCACGCGAAGCATTCTGCTGGGTCACTCATCATCGTCATTGATGACGGCAACTCTAAAGACGGCCAGAATTTGGCCGCTACGAGCATTTGTCCAAATCTCCGGCAGAAGGATGGTTCATACCTTGCAAGTATCCGTCACTGGTCCTCAACGTCTGTGCAGTCGCTAGAGGGAAACGCCTCTCGGAAACGTTCAAGATGAGAAGAGGAAATTTCGCCTCCATTCGAGGCTGCTTCAAAAAGGACTCGACGGGCAAAGACTTGCCTTGGCGACCACATCGCTCTGATTCTGTGGCAAAGGTGGCTAAGGTTTGAGAAGTTGCTGAAGAGAAATCGAGAGAACAGACTTGAATATCGGAAGATTGGCTGACGTGGCTGGGGGTACTGATTATCGTCATAGGAAATCCACTCTATGTTGCAGCGAGAGTGTACCTAATCGTGGAATCATTTGCCTCTTTCCGACGTGTGAACGATTGTTACAAAACCCCAGCCTGCTCGCAATTCATCTCTCATGTATAGGTCTGCAAACATTCTGCAGCTCGAAAGGCTACGCATTTCAAAATTAGCGTTGCAATATAGACAATGCCTTCACAAGGCAGCCCGCATCATAATGCAGATATCTATCATGCGCCTATCCAAGAATCGTTCATTCATCTAATTTTGTATACTTCATGGGAGCGTTTGAATCCAGCGCATTTTGAGCCTTTCAAGCTGAGTGAGGATGAGTCAACTTAATGCCAGAGCAACGGATGGGTATGTTGGCCCGTCTGAATGCATTTTTGGTTTGGTTTGAGCTATGCTTTTCTCGATCTTAGAGTCTCGAAAGCGATGGAAGAAACACACTGTGTAGAGTACAGGAAATCTAGTTGTTGGCTGATCAAAACTATGGCACATATTATAGTATGAATCCTGGTCCCTTAATCTATACTTCCGTAGTGCTCTCCAATCTTCAAAGTTCTGCCTTCCTTGGTACTCAACCTCGACAGTTCTATCAGCCGTATAACATTTCTCGGACCTTCAGCCACCACAGGCACATCGCCCTGACCAGCTAACGCTTTCGCGAACTCGCTATAGAAGGCGGAGTATGTAAGAGGCTCGACGTTTGGACACGCTACACTTCTTTGCTGACCATCATGCATGACTGTCAAAGTACCTGCACGCTCTTCTGACTCGACGCCAAAGCCACAGTCGCCGGGTTTCCTACCTGCTTTGAGTTGATCTTCTTGGCAGTCTAGATGGAACTGGGATCGTGTTAGTCTATACCTTCAACATAGAAGAGCGTGTTATTGCCTTCTTATAGCTGCCCTTTTCTCCTCTGACCCAGTACCGTAGTTGATTCACCTCCGGGCTCACAACGCCCGCCTTAATCGTTGCCAGTAGCCCCTTCGAATCGTAATGCAATAGTATAGTACATGAGTCTTCAATATCTTCAGGATTATGTGCCCTTTGAGACCCCACAAAGCCCGTGATCCTGTCCGGCAGTCCAAAGGCCACCACAACCTGATCAATCAAGTGCGTCCCAAGATCGTATGCAGCTCCTCCCCCAGGCATTGGCTTCGCCTTCCAAGTAGTGTGTGCAGCAGGCGCCTTAGGTCGGTGTCGATCGAAGTGCGTCTCAAACTCGACCACACGGCCCATTGTCCCTTCTTTCAGCAGCTTGGAGAGCGTGAGGAAATCTGTGTCCCATCTTCGATTCTGGTAAACAGTCAAGAGCCGGTCATGCTTCTTCGCAATAGCAATTAGCTCCCCAGCCTCTTTCGAGGTGGGTGTGAATGGCTTCTCCACAATAACATGTTTCCCATGCTCCAATGCCAATTTGCAGAGCTCGAAGTGGGATGTTGGGATCGTCGTGACGACCACGACATCCACAGCGGAGTCCTTGACCATCTCTTCGCTGGAGCGGTAGCTCTTGATACCCGGGTGGGTTTTTCCTGCATCGTCTTCGGATTTGGGGTGTCGTTGCACGATGGCATAAAGTTTGAATTCAGGGACGAATTGGATGAGGGGAATGTGGAAGACTTTGGCGGACATGCCAAAGCCGATGACGGCGACATTGTACGTTTTTGGTGCCATCCTTAGAACGTTGGCTGCAGATAGCAAGCTGTGAAAGGGTTGGAGGCACCATTTTGACTGCTAGTAACGTTGTGCTGGTAAGTCTGTGGTCTTTTAGGCTGAAGACGTGGGCCTCGAGAGGGGCAATCACTAGACGGGATCACTCCCCAACTGCCCATACCCCCTGACTGCCCATCCTGTAGGGCTAATGCCTAGAAGCCGCCTAGAGATTCCCCCTAGATTTGGCTACTTAAGCGATTGAAATGGCCCCCAGAACTTCCCGGGCTACTGCCCAGAGGACGAACATTTTGGGTATCTCTTAGGGCAGTCAAGGTGTATGAGCAGTTGGGGGGTGATTCCTTCTATTCTAGGGTGGGTTATGACTACAAATGCTCACCTGAATCCACAACTGTTGACAGATTTTGTAAATACATTTCATTCATCACATACCATTGTCAATGTCATTCACACACCTTTCCAGCTTAGCAATCGTGTTTCTCTTGCACCGTAAACTTCAAGTCATTGCCCTCAAATCTTGCATCCTGGCGAACAAGGCTCGAATATGTCGCGACCCTAACGCGTGTAAACCTCGCTGATCTCTTCACATGTACTTGTGCTAATCATATTTGATTTCGATAGTAACAAGGCCCAAGACGGATTGCGTTCGAGGAAGCTGGAGTCCAGTGCCCTGCTGAACACCGAGACGCCTGCAGGCCCCCAGCTAATCTCATGCCTTCATTATCTGCTCTCTTTCTCCAATACATCTCGTGATCTCGATACCGTCCTAGCACAAGTCAGTGGCGTCATTCTCCATTTGCTACCACCAAGTCAAGCTTACGGGCACACCTGTCGGCTCAAAGCTATTCACAAGCTGGCCTTCATAGATGAGGTTTGGATTTCCCTTGGTTTCCGAGCTTAGCCTTTCGTCTCCTTCACGATCTTTGTATTGGTCCTTCCATCTGCTACCAAATCCCGCAGTATCGTCGCCATCGGTTTTGTCTGATTCGTACTGCTCGAGCTTCTCTGGTACGCTGCTTCGTACATACTTCAGGTATGGTGGGTTGCCCGGCTTGATCACGTTGTCGGCCGCCAACAGTGTGCCTGGAGTTACCAGTTTGAGATGCTCACATAGCTTTAGATCTGTGGTATAAGCTGGCTTATAATGGTCGAGAAACATCATATCAATATGCTGCAAGGCCCCACTTGCATGGAGTCTCTTGATAGAATCTGCACTGGAGCCGACAACGACCTTGACCACATCACTCAAGCCTGCCAGGTCCACCAGGGCCATGATCACAGCCGCAAATTCGGGATTACGTTCCAAGCAAAAGTATCTTTTACCACCCGCAGCGCGGACTGCATCGCCAAACAGTATGCACGAGTACCCAACATAACCACCAAGTTCAACCATTACTTGGGGTTGGTGTTCTGCAATCAAATCGACAACTATTTTCCCTTTGTCGTGGCCAACATTCATCAAATATTTCGTACTCCGGCCATACTCATCAATTGCTTTGAGCACGCCCTGCGGAGAAGCTCTGATGTTGTCGATCAACGAATGGCCGTACACAAAATGCAGCAGCTCGATCTCTCGGCCATCGTCAAACTTAGATGCAGTAAGCGACGAACACGTCCCAATGGAATCCCTAGCATCACTTACAAATTTCTTGCCCTCTTCTTCTTGTGCTTGATACGCTTTGCTGTCATCGAAACCGTTGGTCTCAGTCTGCTTCTGTGTCAATCCAGGCATGGTCGAATAATGCCTCTGAGTTATCCTTAGTACTTCTTCCCTTGTCTGACCTTCTTATGGTATACGCTTCTGATGACAGATGACGCAACAGACATAGGTTCATTTTCGCGTCTTTTCGCATTCACAGACAGGGTATGGTGCGGAAGTTGGCGTATGAACTGATTACCCTTTTTCTCATGCCCCTCACTTTAGCCCTCCACCACTTTCTCCACGCAAAGTCAAATCCATGATGCGCACATCGGGACGAAATTAGTGGCACGCATCTACGAGTAAGCAATGAAGAATTGCTACTACGCTTCTATGTTTGATAGACGGACTCACAAGCGTTTTCGTGCGATTTATGCCCACATGCCCAACAATCCCGAATTCACGGAAAATCTCCATCAGCCTTGGACCCTGATCTACGCAGGCAGCTTTGCGAATCAACCGAGTCAACCCAATCTACCCGAAATCTGGCACCAAAAGCGCCCCGGCAATCTGGACATGTGGGTTTCCTCCTACCAAATTCATAGGATAGCGTTTATGATGTAAGTCCGCATTATATCATGAATCCTATAATGGCAAGACCCTTATTCGCAGCCTTGAAGCTTTACACAAGTGCTCCAAATTCTAAGCCATCGAACGGGCTGGCTTGGAGTCCTCCGCGGGCGGACGAAACTCCAGGGCTTGACTTAGATTCTCCACCAATAAATGCTCTACATCATGACTACCACTCTTCGCCTTCCTGCAACCCATCGTGCGTCAATGAGCATAAAGCTAAGGCTGTATTCGGAAGCCTATATATTATCTCACAGATTTGCACTGGCCAATCTGTTTCGAGAAGAGCCGCCGCTAGAGAAGAGGACTTCACAAGCGCGTCCTATCATACGTTCACGGTCCCGCTTCTAAGGGTTTAAATTGTCAAACAAACTGAATTGACCTTATCCATTACCTTGGCATGGCGTACTATCAGCCTAGGGACAATACGTCAGGCCAAAGTCCATACTAGTAATGTCTTCATATACTGGAGTGAAGCCCACTTTCGACATCTTGAGCAACAAACGAGATCATTCGACACTCAAACGAGATCCATTTGACATCAATCTCGAACAGTACGCAACACTTCGACATGTCTGACTTCTCTGCCTCGGTCTCCGAGACAAAGAATGGCTTCCATGTTGACGGCTATGAGAAGATTTCATACGACTTCACTTTCCTCGATGGCGTCTTCAACCCGGAGAATCCCCAATTGGCTGACTGCTACAAGCACTGGGGCCGAGTGTTGGCCGTCACGGATTTGAATGTTTACAACGTGTATGGCGAGCAAATTGAAAGCTACTTCGAGCACTATGGGCTCGATCTCATGGTCCACAAGACTAAGATTGGTGAGAAGGCCAAGACAATTCCCACATTTCTGAGCATAGTGGACTCGATGACGGAGTTTGGAATCTATCGCAAGGTACTCGCCATACATTTCGTTTCGTTGCAGTCGCCACGAAGACAGCCATATTCACTGACGGTTACAGGAGCCAGTCTTGGTGGTTGGCGGAGGCCTCGTGACTGATGTTGCTGGGTAATAAAAGCTGCCGCCATTTGCCAGAGATTATATCAAGGCACTCTCCCATCAGTCTCCTAATGGTTGTCCCTGTTGAGTGGTCGAGGCTAACCTTTTTGGTGGCCACGCAGATTCGCTTGTGCCGCTTACCGCAGGAACACAAACTTCATCCGTGTTCCGACCACTGTCATTGGTCTAATTGACGCATCAGTGTCGATCAAAGTGGCTGTCAATTATGGCAACTATAAGAACCGTCTTGGTGCTTATCACGCTCCTATCCACACCTTCCTCGATTTTACCTTCCTCCGCACCCTACCCACTGCACAGATCAGAAATGGCTTTGCGGAGTTGATCAAGATTTCCACCTGCTCTCATTTGGACACATTCAACCTGCTTGACAGATACTGCGAGCAGCTCATCAAGACTGGATTCGGTCGAACCGATGGCGCTTCGCAGGAAGTCCGTGATGCGGCGGATAAGATCAATAAGGAGGGCATCCACGAAATGCTGAAACTTGAGACTCCCAATCTGCACGAGATTGGCTTAGATCGAGTCATCGCATATGGCCACACGTAGAGTCCTCGCCCAACGCCGTCTCTTTTACCCCTTTACTGACTCATGTAGATGGTCACCAATGCATGAACTTGTGCCAGAAACGCCTCTTCGACACGGACATGCAATCTCTATTGACATGGCCTACTCGGCAACCCTCGCCAACAGCCGGAAGCTGATCAGTGATGCTGAACATCGTCGCATACTCAACCTCTTCGCTCGCGCTGGTCTGTCCATGGACCACCCACAGTTCGACGAGGAGATCCTCGACAAAGGCACTGCAGCCATCCTCAAGACGAGAGATGGCAAGCTTCGTGCTGCAGTACCCAGTCCTATCGGATCTTGCACCTTCCTCAACGACGTCAGTGCAAAAGAGCTGAACGCTGCACTCCTCAGGCACAAAAAGCTTATGCGAGAGTATCCACGCAACGGCGAAGGGATTGAGGCGTTCGTAGACGCTAGCGATACCGGTTATACGGACAACAACAAGTCTGAGGTCCAGGCTGTAGAAGCTGCCGCCGAAAAGGCAGGAAGCCTAAACGGCAACGGTGTCATTCATGGAGGTAGTGTGCCAAATGGGCACGTTAACGGCATCAAAGAGAAGATAGCCAACGGTAATGGCACTGTCGACGGTGTGACCAATGGTATCAACGGTTACACCAATGGATCTCGGGCTTGAGCTCAGACCCTGAACGTTATGACTCTTATGAATTACTTAAAAGTGGCGCATACACGGAAGAAAGGCGATCTGGTTGAAAAAAGATGCATTTTCATAGAAAGTTCACACCCATAGATCAATTTAATAGGCCCATTCCGTTCACTTTTTCCCCAAAATGATTATTGCTCTCCCACCCTCCTAATATCTTCCAGGTTGCAATTCACATCTCACTTTTCGTTATGACGTAACATCGGGGTGGAAGGCTTCACTTCTTCCCAGCCATCGAATTTGCCCAAGTAGCCCAATCCCCTTTTCTAAACACATCTGCTCTTCGCTGATCTAGGGTAAACATCAAAGATGATACGTCGACCTCAATATAGCCCGCGTACCTAGGCCCTCGCAGGCATACCTCCGAACACCTCCACCCCTCACAATGCTCGACGGCAGCGCTCCCCACCGCTACCACCTCGCTCAGAATGCCGCGCTCATCCTCCTCTCTTTCCTCCTCCTTCCGCTCTCTACCCTCGTTCTCGTCACCAGCTATGTCGCCCGCCCCTTCGTTAGCTATCAAGATGCAGCACGGCGACGGGTCCGGTATTCGCCGCACACGCCGACGTTCAGACCACGTACCATCCTTGTCACGGGCGTGGGCATGAGCAAGGGGTTGGCATTGGCAAGAGCATTCTACCTAGCTGGTCACAATGTCATCGGTGCGGATTTTGAACCATACGGCGTGCCAGTCTGCGGACGATTTTCGTGCTCTCTACAAAAATTCTACCGGTTACCGAAACCGAATGCAAGGGATGGCTCGGCTTTTTATATCAATGCACTCCTACGGCTCGTGCAAGGAGAGCGGGTTGACCTCTGGGTCTCTTGCTCCGGCGTCGCCAGCGCGGTAGAAGATGGGCAGGCGAAGGAAGTGTTGGAGAGGAGGTCGGATTGCGGATGCATACAATTCGATGTGCCCACAACACAGATGCTACATGAAAAAGACACCTTCATCGCCGAAACCATGCGCCTGGGACTGCCGGTGCCTGAGACACATAACGTCACCTCTCGCGCCGCGGTGCACAAGGTGCTGCATGAGAGCCCCAGGACGAAGAAGAGGTACATCATGAAGAGCGTGGGCATGGACGACGCATCACGGGGAGACATGACGGTGCTACCACGGCGGACTCTGAGCCAGACGTATGATCACTTGTCGAGGGTGCCGATTGCAGAAGACAAGCCTTGGGTGCTGCAAGAATTTGTCAAAGGGAAGGAGTACTGTACGCATGCTCTCGTAATCGAGAACAGAGTCAAGGCCTTCGTCGCCTGCCCAAGCTCGGAGTTATTGATGCACTATGAAGCTCTGCCGGCGGATTCAGCCTTAAGCAAGGCTATGCTGCGATTTACGCAGGAGTTCGTGAAGAGGAGTGGACGGGATATGAGCGGGCATCTGTCTTTCGACTTCCTGATTGAGGAGAAAATCACGGAGAAGGGCGCAGAGATGGGGTTGGTACCCATCGAGTGCAACCCCCGGGCACATACGGCCGTGGTACTATTTGAGGGAATGGAGACCCAGATGGCAGATGCGTATTTGAGTGCGCTGAAGCCGAAAAAGCAGCAGAAGTTACTGAGGCCGAACACAAATGGCTATGCGAACGGAAATACAGAAGAGACACAGGAGGAGCCGGTCATGCCACGGAACACCGCCAAATACTACTGGATTGGCCACGATCTCATCGAGCTTGTCATCTACCCGCTTCTGCAATTACTGCTAAGGCAGATCACGCTGTCGGCATATATCCAGAGCACTGGAAATTTCCTCGAGCATCTCTTACTATGGAGAGATGGCACCTACAAGCTGTGGGACCCGTTGCCTGCATGGTGGATGTATCATGTTTACTGGCCTGGGCAAAATCTGGCATGTATATTACAGGGGAGGAAGTGGTCGCGGGTGAATGTCAGTACATGCAAGATGTTTGGATGTTGATATTGTACATATCATCGAAAAGCTCAGGATATTGTACAAAAGCAATGAACACATGCTATGCTGACTTGACCGGCGCCTGCTGGTAGTTGCTTTGTACGTACATTGGTTAATTCCAGCTGCGATGTGCGTTGTATGTTCGCGCACTACCAGGTTGAGCTTCCCTATTTCAAATTCTAAACCTCCGCCATAATGCGACATCTCGTCTCCCATGCGCTCCCACCCCAGCGGAATCGCATCTGAAACATTGCGCGTTGTGGATAGGGATTTTGGCGTGAAGTTCGAGCATGAGATGGGTGACTGGGTAGGAGGTGGGGATGATAAGCCATTAGATCTGTTTGGCACTGCTTCTTTCACTATGATACATAACCATGTCTGATTCATTTGACAGTACATACTGGATGAGTATTAGATATGGAACGCCAAATGCGACATATAGCCTCGATATGCACAGATTATCGTGATAACTGACCCCTTGTGCGCTTTGCAGAGCATGATATACAGGGAAACGGATGCCAAGTCTTCGTTATGTCTCATTCAGTGGTTCTCGTTGCATTGTTCAACGCTGGAAAGCAGGTTCCAGCTCCCTCGGCTGTCCTTCTCGCAAACGATCCCTCAGAATTTCAAGTATACCCCTCTCTTCTCCAGCTAGGTAGCAGTCTTCAGGAACAATGATCCGCTCGGGTGTGATGAGGATAGTAGGTCCTTCACGATCTTCAACATGCCTGGGCCTTGCCCCAAGCAAGCTCTTGCTGCTCGACCTTGACTTCTCAATATCACTGTTCTTATTTCTCCCAAGATCTACGGGCGTCCACCAGTACATTGGATACTGTCTTTGGATGTTGTTGATCAACAGGCTCACGACCAGAGTCAAGGCTGCACTGAGAAGCACCAATGGTGGCAGGAACCAGCCAAGTTTTTCCACTTGCGGATCAACGGCTGCTAGGAGCGCTGTAGCTCCTGCGGGTGGGTAGACAGTCTTTGAGACAGTCATGAGAGCAGATGTCAGCCCGCATGCTAAGGCCCCAGCAAGCCAACGAAGTCCCTCGAAGTCGGGGTTGAGGGAGAAAAGCTTGGTGATACCGACGCCGACCAGGGCTGCGAGGAAGTGTCCAATGATTGAATTGCGGGGTTGCGCGAGAGGTGACTCGATAGTGTTGAATTCCAGTATAGCTGCGGCTCCCTAAAGAGGTCAGCCATTTCCCAACTATTCCTGAGGTCCGAGACCTACGAAGCTTGTAATGAGTAGAGGGACACCATGGTCCTTAATCGCTGGGATCATGAAGACCGCTTCAATAACAATCACGCCAATGAAGGCTCCCAAGCACGCCCATCCTGCAACCAGGAGGTTGCCAATCTGTATTCTGGGATGATCTCGAGATCCGAGGAAGTTTGCTATTGGCTTTGGTAGTCTGTATAGCCTGTTTCGAGGAACATATGGGTTCAAGTGTTTGTCGACATCAAAGTGCCAATCTTTCGCCTCCGCGATATGCATCTTACTGTCCTTGAGAAGCTCCAATCCATTGGACACTATAAGACGGTCGCAAAGGGAAAAGAGGAGGCGAAACAGTGCCTAATAACGCACATAAATTCCAGCATGATGCGCCTGAATGCGAGGCCAGTACTCCGCAAGCCGCGGAGCGCAGTAAGCACGTGTATGCCATCATGTCATCTATAGTGAAATTGTGTAGTATAGAGAGTTTCGGACGATGCCAAAAATGGGAGCGCGATGACACACAGAAATGCGGAGAGAGGAGCTTTTCAGGTTTCTCAAGGAGGTATTCTAATAGAATCTTAGTCAGCTAGAAATCGCGACAGGCTTAAGAGCAAAGCATTTCACTACTCGTATAAAAGCTCGCGAGTAAGTCGTGGCTGCGTCATCTTTGGCTCTTGGGTTGGCCCAAATGCCCAATTTGCTGCTCAATCATTTTGTCCTCAACTCGATCACACTGGCATCCAAGACAGCATGTGCTTTGAGAAATCTATTGCTTGATCCTTTTGATTGCCAAGGAGGGCCTAAAATGACGCGGATTGGCGAGAAGATGTTTACTCATATTTATGCGTAAGGCGCTAGCGTCTTGGAAAATGATAAAGAGCTTTAGGGTCAACCGTAGCATGCCAAGCCTACCACAAGAATGAGAAAAAATCGTTCACGAATCAGTGGATCGACCTTCCAATAATATTCTCCCTAACTAAGAAGACTGCTACGAGATACTAGAGGACGCTTTTCAGGAGGCGAGCCAGTTTATTCCTTTTTCTACATCCTGGCTGTTCCTACCTACTGTTAGAGGAGCCAACGAGTACCTTTGTGCAAAGGCTTCCGCCAATCGATAAGCCTACACTACCCACAGCCCACAAATTTCACTGCGCTCTTGCATCGCCTCTCACTTGGTCAACACACACCACCATGGTCTCCGCTTCGAAAGCTGCCCGCCAGGCTAAGCGCGCCGATGACGGTAAAGACAAGAAGAAGACCGCCACGTCAAAACTCTCCGCCAAAAATGCCTCCGCAAATGGATCGTCAGCCTCATCAGTCAACGGTGACGAGACCCCACCTCTACTGGATGGCGATGGGAACGCTCTTCCCGATGATGAGCAGCCTGCCACTACAACCGAGAAGATGTCGACTGTCAAAAAGTTGACGGATCAGATGGACAAGCACGGACTGTCTGACCGAGTCACAACTGGTGTGCTGGCTTCCTTGGCCCAAAGCCGCGATGTCAAGATCAACTCGGCGTCGCTTGTGTTCCACGGTAAAGTCCTCATCACAGATACCACACTCGAGCTCAACTACAGCCGACGATACGGTCTGCTGGGAGAAAACGGGTGTGGGAAGTCAACACTACTGAAAGCTATCGACAAGCGGGAATACCCCATACCTGAGCATGTCGATATTTATCTATTGAACGAGGGAGCTCCCCCAAGCGACTTGGGTGCTCTCGAGTGGGTCGTTAGAGAGGCCGAAAGAGAAATGGAGCGATTGGACAAGCAGGCAGAAGAGATCCTGGAAGCGAACGGGCCCGAAGACCCTCTTTTGGAAGATCTATACGAGGTACGTGAGATCAGAATGGTTGCACTGTGGTCCAAACTGATGTATACAGCGTATGGAAACCATGGACCCTTCGACATTCCAGACCCGCGCTTCCCTCATCCTTACTGGTCTGGGCTTCAACAAAAAGACAATTCACAAGATGACTAAAGATATGTCTGGTGGATGGCGTATGCGTGTAGCGTTAGCTAAAGCTCTTTTCGTCAAACCTTCCCTCCTCTTGCTTGACGACCCCACGGCACATTTGGACTTGGAAGCCTGTGTGTGGCTAGAAGAATACTTGAAGAAATGGGACCGCACATTGATCCTCGTCTCCCACAGCATGGACTTCCTGAACGGTGTCTGCACGAATATGATTGACATGCGCATGAAGAAGCTTATGTACTATGGTGGTAACTACGACTCCTACATGAAGACCCGCTCAGAACAAGAGACAAACCAGATGAAGGCATACGCAAAGCAACAGGAGGAAATCGCACATATCAAGAAGTTCATTGCGTCCGCCGGTACCTACGCCAACTTGGTGCGACAAGCAAAGTCACGACAAAAGATTCTCGACAAAATGGAGGCAGACGGCTTTATCGAAAAGGTGGCCGAAGACCGCGTCTTTACCTTCCGCTTTGCGGACGTCGAGAAGCTTCCGCCCCCAGTTCTTTCCTTTGACGACGTTACTTTCTCCTACTCGGGTAATGCCAAAGACAACCTCTACGAGAATCTGGACCTTGGTGTTGACATGGACAGCCGAACAGCGCTTGTCGGACCTAATGGTGTTGGAAAATCTACTCTGCTTCGTCTCATGACCGGCAAGCTGTCTTCAACGAGTGGTATTGTTTCGAGGCATACTCATCTGAAGCTCGGTATGTACAGTCAGCATTCAGCCGAGCAGTTAGACTTGACAAAGTCCGCCCTGGACTTTGTGAGGGACAAGTATGCAGACAAGAGCCAGGACTACCAATACTGGAGACAGCAGCTCGGTCGATATGGGCTGTCAGGAGAGTCGCAAACGGCTCTGATGGGGACATTGTCAGAAGGCCAGAAGAGTAGAATCGTCTTTGCTTTGTTGGCTATCGAAGGACCAAACATGCTGTTATTGGACGAGCCTACCAACGGCTTGGACATTCCTACCATCGACTCTTTGGCTGATGCTATCAACGCTTTTAGCGGTGGTGTCGTGGTCGTCTCTCACGATTTCAGGTAAGCATTATCACAGAATTGACTCTATATAAATGCTGACAGTAGTAACAGACTGCTCGACAAAATCGCCAAAGACATCATGGTCTGCGAGAATAAGACAATTCGACGATGGGACGGCTCCATCGGCGAATACAAGAACTACCTACGCAAGAAGATGGTTACGATGGGTCAGGTCTAGTCTACTACGAGTGCATGAAGATGAACAAAAGCAGTGGGAGGTGCTATTACAATAGTGGCTCAAACATTTACGAGGTATGATAGCGGCATATGGTCGCGAAATGAAATGCATAGCTGCTTACAGCCTCTTCATGAGTAAATGATTGGCTGAATGACTACTAGAGGAATTTAGACTACCAGGATGCCCAATATCAATAGAACATTTTACCCTGCAAAAGTGCGTGTTCACAATATTTGGAAGTATCGCGTACTCCGCCTTGACATCGCCCGCGTCGCTACCTTCTCAGTCGCTTGATTTTCCTGAACAACATCATCTGCAATTTGCCAATCTTCCTTACTATCGCGTGCCAACAGTGCCTACTAGGACTATCAGGGTTGAGCAATGGAAACGACACTGTTACGATAGCGCTCAAATGGACGAAGCCGTGGAAGAGAGAAGCTTTCCAGTACGATTTTCGCCAACGAGGATGGCCCATATGAGGACAATGAAGGCAGCTTCGATGCTCAGCTGCTCTTTATCCCGCGTGATAAGAAATATTTCCACCAGCTCAGGGTTCATTGTGGACAGTCGCGGAAACTTGACCCGTCTCTTCGCTATCTCAAAAAAAAGAGAGGCGAACCATTCGATAAGTAGCTCTTGCCGATACGTTATCAATCGTGATTTCACTTCCCTTCATCCAATGGCACGACCATCCACCTGATGGAGGGAAGCATCGTTCCTTAGACTAACCAAAAATCAATAGATCATTCGAGGATGGCCTGTTGTACGAAAAGAGATATTGCCGGCGCCAATTACTGTAAGTATCGCTCCAAGCGTAGTAATCTCATTGATGTCGAGTGGCCATGTCTGTTACAGTTGCAGATGCATCGATAGGATTGGGGTGTCTTGATGGGGTTTCTGTCGGGTTCCGATCCTGCCTATGCTTGATGCGGCTCAGCTTTTTGGAGTTTTCTTCTTCTCCATTTAATGTGCTCGATTCGCTGCTTTGTAGTTCAATGCGAGGCTGGTTTTGTTTAGCTTTGTTCTCTACCACTGTTGTTGTAGGACGGTCGAAACACTATGGCTGGTCCGACCAATCTTCACAGCCTGGCAAACGACCTCATCCATCTGTAATTGACATGAAGTGTTTGTCCACGCTATTGATTTACTCACCACTCCCTTCGTGTAGGTCATGTTGCTCATCTTCGGCTCACGTACGCGAATTCTTCCAGGCGTTTTACATCCCTCGTGCTTCCTCCTTCTAGACTAGGGTTAGCTTGCTTGCCATCAGGAATGAGAAGTGGACAGAGCGCTACCAATGATTATTCCCCAATCATGGTTGAGCACAATTAAAGGGAAATGAGACACTGTGACTTTAAACATTCCAGGAGGCAAGCCTTATGGCTTAGAAAGTGTCCAAGTCTAAAATCGCGGAAGAGGAACATTGAAGAGCTAGGTGCCTAGCAACTTAAGCTGTATCAAAAGTAGTCGCTAGCAATTACATCTTGCCTTCAACACCTGCTGTTGCTGTAAAGCAGCAATCTAGGATTGCGCGCCATCCTCCGCAACACCTCGCTGACATGGAGGCATCCTTTTAGAGTATTGATGCATGAGCTTGTAGAAAAGAAATTCAGCACAAATGAACGTCACCGTATCCCCCAAGCTATGTTTCTTGATAGGCTAAATACTGTGAAAGTCTTCTTGGACTCAGCTCACCACCGCACTTCTCCGCGAATATAGGCGGGATTTGTTTGGGATGGATGATCCAGAGCAAGCTAACGGAGGACCTCGCTTTAGTGGTATTGCTGTCCGGGTGAAGCTGTCATATGTCTCGTCCTGGTTGGGCTCTCTTGATGAATAGGAGTATTCGGGAACTTCCCGCATCGACAGGAGCACAAAATATTGTTCAGTCATATTGGACCAGGCGCTTCGTCTCCGGTAATTGGTTTCTGGGGAGAGCTTCTGCGGGAAGACGGACGCTTTTCTTCTTCATCATGATTGCTGGGTCTAAGCCACCTGTGCTTCGAAAACTAGATTGTTATGACTAATTACCTTGGTCAGGAGACGTTTATAGATCAAACGTGATTGTTGACTTAATTCTTGCGAGTCTGCTTATGAGCCAGCGATTGGACATGGTCACTTGGAGAGTGACTTGAATTGAATAGCGAGTATCAGTCAGCTGCGGACTTGTATTGGATTGCCACTGATCGCGTATTGTATCCCCCCATACGGGACGAGGTCCGTGCCTAATGACGCTCCGTCAACCTATGCCGGAAATTGAGTCCTTAGCCTATGGGCAGTGACTTTGATCTTGGTTGTCATCAGACTCCTGGAGGTTCTTGCGGTCTAATCTCCTGAGGATGATAGAACTGAACAATTAAGTCGAGGTACCACCCAGTCGCCTCACTGACCCCAGGTCTGAGATTGCTGCTGAGCATCAATGAATCTTAATCCTGGTAGTATGTAGTCCATACCTCATGTCCTCTCAGAGACGTTATCGTCGGATCCTAGCTAGGATGCCATGGTTCATTAGCAATACTGGTATTGATGTGTCGAGATTGATGTAGAAAAAAGGCCCTTTTAGAACTTATTCAGTGTTCGCAATAGTTAACTAGTTCGATTTTGACCCCTAAACCAATTAACTACACTAGTTTTAGCGTAGTTGGTTCAGTTTTGAGGCCAAACCAACTACCAACTGCTAACGCTAGTTCTTAGCAGTTTAACGCTAGTTTGAATTAATAGTTAAAGTAGTTTATATTAAATTCATTAAATTCATAAATCTTCTATAACTTATATTAAGATAATTCTTCCCTAGTAGCGACGGCGACTATACGATAGTAATACTATAAATAAATATATATATAAATATATAAACTTTATTTTAGATATATAGAATAACGTTCCTATATATTAAACCTTAGGATTTATTAAGGAAATAAAATATATTAATATCACGCGCTAAAACTATAGAAATCGTTTTATATTTTTTAAATAAAAACGACTTAGGCCCTAAATATTTTAAAAAGTCGTTTATTATATTTTTTAAAATTAAAACTCTTTTAGCGCCCTACTAACCTTAAATAAAAATAACTCTCGTATTAATACTAGTTTCTAAATACTATCTTTATACTATTTCTAGTATTTTAATTATTATAAATAGATCTTCCTAAATAAATATCCTAATCCGAAATTATAATTTAAAGTACTTTAGGACCTTAATTATCTTAATCGCTAAATAGTTTCTTTTATCCGTAATAGTATATTTAACCCTAGAAAAGACGCGCTCTAGTTCTATAAATATAGCCGGTGTAATAAATATTAATAGTTATTTAAAAGAGTAGCGGTAAACGCTCTCGTTACTTTAATAAAAACTATTAATTAATTACCCGTCGGTCGCTAGTAATAACGAGTAGTTCGTTAAGGTATTTATTTAGTTTATTAGAGATTATATCTTATTAAATACCCTAGATTTAATATATTTATTAAAGGTACTAGTTATCTAGTAAGAATATAATATTAACGAAATAAAATACGTAAAAATTATAGTGTCAACGAAATAAAATAGTAGTTAAGATTTAGTCTTAGTATATTATATATTCTATTCTTTTTTCTATTTAGTAGTACGAATAAGTTACTATCTTATACTAAGGTACTAGTTTTTATATACTAGTAATTATAATAGTTACCCTTATAGATAAAGGTCTTACGTCCTCGAGGCCTCGAAGTAAATATATAAACGAGAATAAATATTATAATTATTAATATAGTTTATTCTCTGTTACCTCGACTTAGAACTATTATAAACGTATTATATTAATAAAAAAACGACGATGTTTTTATTTAAAGTCGTCGAGACGGAGATTAACCGTTAAATTATAAATACTAGATAAAGGAGTATCCGTAGTCTTTAATATATTTATTATAACACCTAGTTAGGGTTCCTATTTATCGGTAATTAAAATATCGGTAATAGGGCGTTCGTTATAACCGATAGTAATCGTAGTAATTTACGCGGTCTTATTATCGGTAATAGTTTTAAAAACGGCGCGATCGTTATAATCTAAAGTAGTCTATATAGTTATACCGAATTAATTATATAATTTATCGCTCTCTTTAATAAGTTTACCGTTTAGTACGATATTAGTAGTTATCTATTATTTAAATTTCTTTTAATTACGTACTCGTTTTAAAGCCGGATATCTCTTAATTAATAAATTTATATTTACGTTAATATTAGTTAAGAGATTATTAACGAAATCTTTAATACCGTTAACGTTTTTAACTTTTTAAATTAGTTTTACTTATTTACTTCTAGTTAATTACTCTTTAAGTATATCGATTTCTACGGAATCGAAAAAATCTTATAATAAATAATCGACCCTATATTAATTTAAGAGGCGGGTATAATATTAAATAAAAATAATATAAAAAACTTCTAGGACTAATAAAACGCGGATTATTTTATTATTAACTTTAATAATAAGGTTTTTTAAAAAATCTACGTAATTATATAAAATAGTATTATTATTTTCTAGGAGGTTATTTCTGGCTATTAACGCGTTTATACGGGTTTCGGATTTAACGAATACCTCTTTAACGATCTCGACTAGGGATTCCGCTTTAATATTATTATTTAAATCCTCCGACGATATAGAAATATTTTTAATCTCCCCTTCTATTTTTAACGGCTTAATATATTTATTAGATTTTATTTTCTTCGAGTGTTTTATTTTTAAACTAATTACGATCGCTCCCGTAACTTTAAGTAAGAAAACTTATTTTATTTTATTTTTTTTATTTATAATAGGGCTAGTACGTTTATAAGTTTATAATAATATAGAATTATCCTTCGTTAAAGGCGGTGCGGTCGTTAATATAACCGGTTTAAATTTACTAGTTATTATAGAAATATCCGTTATTATTTGCGCTAAAGGGGTTTTTTTCATATTTAAATTAACCGACGTTCTATCCCGTTTAAGTTTCTTAATTATATATTTTACTCTCTCTTATTTAGAGCTTTTAGATATAGTAGAAAAAGAAATAATTTATTAAAAAGTCTCGGTTATAAGGAAAGGCGAAGTCTAAAACGTAATTTAAAATATAATTAAAAAATCTTTATTACCGATTTTAATTTATTATTCCGTAGCCGTAGGTATCGTACTTTTCCTATTTACCCGCTTCTTCGCGGGCGTAGATAAAGTAACCGTAATCTTTCGCTTTAAAGAATCTACGGTTTTAATTTCGGTAGCGACTTTTATTTTAAATATCTCCCTAGTTTTATCTAACTCTTTTAGTTATATAATTAGGTTATCGGATATCTACGTAGTTTTAATATACTTCTTTTAACGTTCCTACGCCTCGATATTAAATAACTCTATATTAGTTAACTAAGAATCGTTATTATCGATTATAAAAAAGACTATTTTTAAAGTCGATTTCTTTAGTAGGAATAATTTTATTATCGATTTCTTTAAAGACTTCTTCGAAATCGAAAGCTCCTTCTTTAATTCGGACTCGTTTTCGTCGTTCTCGTTATCCTTATTAAATTTCCTAGATATCGATTTCTCCTACGTTAAGAGTTTCTTTAGAATTATAATCTTCGTTATTTTCGGGCCCTTTTTATATAGTTTTTTCGACGGCGTCGAGAGTTCTTTTACTCTCGTTATCTTATCCGCCGAGAGATAATTATATCTTTTTATAAAGATATATCGGTTATATTTCCCCCCTTTTATTAAAATTAATTAATTTAGTTTCTACGATGAATTCCCTTTATCCCCGTATAATTACGCGTAATTAAAAATAATCGCGTATTTCTTATTATTATTCTTTATTAATCGTATCGTAGTTAGTTACCCGTTATTTACTTATTTAGGTTATAGGTTACTTTTCGAGTTAAATACCTTTAACTAATTCTTAAATCGCGTATTTAAAGAAATTTTATCGTATTAAATAACTAGCCCGGTTTATAATAAAGAAAGATTTCTATCCGTTAATAACTAGGTATCTTTATCTTCCGTTATATTATATACGAGTTTATTATACAGTAAGTCTTTAATTTATTTATTATCGATTTAATTATCGATTTCGGTTTTAATAACCTCCTCGTCGTCGACTTTATCGCTCTATTTAGAAGTAGAAGCGCTAGACTTTTTATTATCGTTTTTATTCGTTACTTTAATTATTTTAATTTTAGTTACCTTCGCTACTTTTTTTACTTTTACTTTATTACTCTTTAAAGTTATTTTAATTAGTATTTTTAAAACCTTTCCCGAATATAATTTAATTATATCGTAATTAAAGATTTATTAAAACGAAGATATCGTATTATACCCGATTAAGGCGAGCGATATAAATAAATTATTAATATTTAAATTAAGAGAGGAAAGATATATTAATATTATTTAGCGCCTAAGATACTATAGTTAAATATTACGATAACGATAATATTTATTAATTCGAGCGAGGAAAACGATTTATTAATATTTAAATTAATTAGAAATACTATATTAATATAGCGGGGCCGCTAAGAAATTCGTTATTATTAAATAATAAAGTTATCGTCGCGTAAAGAAGCGAAAATAAAATTAAAATTAATAAATAAATAAAGTAATATTATCCCTTAAACTACCTACGTAGTTTATAACGACTTTTTATTATAATCGTTAATTATACTTTCTACGTTTTTAAGATTTTATTTATTATATTATATATTCTAATAAGGCCCCTAGTTCTTTTATTTAATTAGATATTATATTATTAACCTCTTCCCTCGTCCTAAAAACTTTTTTATCCTTTTATTTAAAATATATATTATTTTAAAGTAATTACTTATACCTTTATTATTATTATCGAGAATAGTAGTCTACCCGATCTTTTAAAGACGGTTATATAGATTCTCTTTTAACGGAGTAGATTCCAAGGCGGCGATTAAAATAACGGGGTAGATATTTATTATCGGCGGTAACTTTAATTTATAAATTAAATTATTAATTCGCTTAAAAATTTTGAACGGGCTAGTTTTTTAGTTTAAAAATTTATAATTCTTTAAACCCGGGATTCTATAATCTTTATATAGTTTTAAAAAGATTATATTCTCTTTTTATATTATTAAAAGTATATATTTATTATTATACCGAAATTTAATATTAATCGCCGCGAATAAAATCGCGTTAACGGTTTCCTTCTAGTTAATTATTTTAATATCGGTAAAATTTATCCTTTCTACTATATTTTAAACTAAAATTCCATTATTAAACTTTATATTATAGATAATCTCGTTCGGTAAAAGCGTCGTCGTTAAGTTTAAAGAATTATTTATAATAAATTATAAAATAGTTATGAATTTATCCTATAAACTATTAGGGTAGTATATTAAATAAAATCGTAATATTATTTTTATAGTTTAATTTATCCGTTCCGACTAGCCGTTAAACTAAGGGTAGTAAATAATAAAAATTATTAATTTAGTTTTTAATATTTTAAAGATTACCTTCTATAAACTTAAAAGAAATTTAGGGTCTTTATTAAAAATAATCGCCTTTAGAATTTCTTAGTCGGTAAAGGCGAGAAGTAGCGCGTTTATTTATTTTTCGGCGTTAAACGTATCTTTCCCTAAAGCCGTAATAACTACTTTCGAGAACTTATAAATAATAGTTATTAGATAATTATATCCGTTAGTAAATATAGGGAGCGCTATAACGAAATCAATAATAATATAATAATAGATTTTTGGCTTTATTAGGATTGGTTTTAAAATACTATATAGTATATATCTTTTTATTTAATTAAATTGATATTAAAGGTAGTATAAAATATAGTATTTAAATCTTCGAGTTAAATACCGTATATAATAACTATCGGCGATATTCTTATATATTTTATAAAATCCTATATAATTTCGCTTATTATATACGAGTTCGAAAATATTCTATTTTATTAATTTTAGGATATATAGGCGTTCCTTATTAATATAATCGTTTTTATACTATACTAGTAAGTCTTTAAAAAGGAAAGAAATATTAATATTAATTATATCGATATTATTTATAGACCCTAGGGTTTCCTTCTTAAATTTATTCTTTTTATTTATAAAGAAAGTTATTACCCTTAATTATTTCTTATTTTTAGAATACGTCTTTTATAATTTAAGGCGGTATTTAAAAGATATTTTAATTAGGGTAAAGTAAAAAGCGAAAATATCGTCTAAAATACCGAGATTTTTAGCGTCGAGATATTCTTTTTTACCGAGAAAGCGAGATAAAATATTTAATACGATATTTTACTTTTTAAGATACTAACGAATATCGAGATCGTATTATAATATATATTAAGAAGTTTATATTAACCGTAGGTTCATCCTATTAAAAGAGGACGATAATAATATTATTTATCGGGTAATATTAATAGTTACCGAGTAATTAATAAAGATAATAACTTTCTTTATCGGGATTTATACGAGTAGGTATAAGATCTTTTTTAATATCTAAATTAAACCTACTACTTCTAATTCCGTAGACTAATAACGCGACTCCGTAGGATTAAATAATTTGGATAAGAATAGAATTAATTATATATTAATATAGGGGAAATTATTACCCTAAGGATCTCTCTTAATATAATATATTATAATATTAATTCCGTACGATTTTAATATATTTATATTAATATATAATTAACGAGCTAGATCCCGATAATATAAATAAATTTTAAAGGTAAATACCTTTTAAAGTAATTTAAAAGAAGTTAATTCCTCTTTTATAAATACGAAGTAAATTTTTCTAGAATAAATCTTTCGTATATTCCCGCCTTAAGACGGCGAGCCCTTTAAAAGTTAGGTTTTTCGGTATTAAAATAACTTAATAATCTAGGCGAAATATTTAATATTATTTCGTAATTAATTTATTATTCCGATATATATTTCTAAAGTCTATAGTATATTTAGGAAACGAAGTTCCTTAATTACTATAATCTTTTTTTTAATAGTAGTTAAATTTAATTTATTTACTTTCTAGCCTAGAAACGTGACCGAGGGGTAAATTAAAAAAGATTTCTTAAATTTAAATAAAATTTTAAGGCCTACGAATAAAGCGAAAATAATTATAAAATATTCGATATACTCGGAATAGGACCGTAAGAAAATTATAATATTATCGATATAATATCTCGCGAATACTTTATACGGGCGAAGAAAAGTATTTATTTTATATTAAATATACGGAACTAAACCTTTCTATTTTATTACTACGACATTATAGTACTCCGAATTACGGTAAGAAATTATTATAAATTTATAATAATTATCTCTCTTAATTAAGAATAGATAGAATTATCTATTATAATTAATAATACTTATATAAATATACCTTTATACCGACGAAATAATATCGCTTTAAAGCGGAAGAGGGTAGTTATTAAGGATAGTAATTTTATTTAAACTATAAATATCGATTACGACTTTACCTTTCCGTATCGGCGTTCTTTCGGGGCCTTTATATACCGTCCGCTATATAATGAAAATAGGGAAAGCGAATAGGGAAGGCTCGGTAGACTACGATATCTTCTTTTATTAATATATTTTATTAAATTTCTCGTTTATTAAAGTTTTTATATCGGGGCTTAATAAATAAACCTTATAATTAAATTTCGTATTAAATAATTACTAGTCCGTAGTAAACGGAATCGATAACTATTTTAATTCGGGTAGGTCGATTATATCTCCCGTATTTTCTTAAATACGAGGGTATTACTTTATAATCTCTTTAATCGCGGTAATATCGGAGTCGTTACCGTAGATCGTAATTTTATTCGGTAGTTTCGTTTTTATAAAAAGATCGACCTTAGATCTCGAGATTAACCTCGGATTATAAAGATTAATAAAACGTAATACGATTATATCGTCCTCGTAAGTTTTCGCCGTAAGGGAATAATTATTTAAATCGATAAAGTACGCTTCTTCTACCTTATATTTTATAATTAATTTTATTCGTTAACGGCGAGGAATAATAAAAGGTATATTCCCCTCGTTACGAATATTAATAAAGTTAATTATTGAGTTTATAAAGTAAATATAGACTCCTTTTATTTATAGTTCGAATAGGAAGTCTCGGTCCAGTAATTTTAATTTCTCTTTTAACGAGATTATTACCGCTAATATAATTCGTATTAAAACTATTTAGCGGCGCTTTAATTATATAATATATCGAATCCTTATATTATCCCTAGTTATAAATTGAATAGAGATTATAATATCTTCGTAGTTATTTAAAATCATTTAATTATTAGGGAGGTTTATAACGGTTTTCTCTTAACCTAAAATATCTATACCGATAAATATATTAACTTTAAGATTATCGATAATATAGAAATCTCTAGTAATTTTAACTATTACTTTTATATTATCCTTCGTTTTTCCGTCTATATAGAATATAATTAAAATTCACTTTATAATTAAATAACGGTTCGAGCCGATACTTTTTAAGGTAATAATTTTACTATAAATCTATAATTAAAAACCGGGGATTCGTTATATAATAAATACTTTATCGATTATATTTATCGGATACCTAGTATTAAAATATCTTAATTCTCGAATAATATTTAGGGTAAGGCCTATTTAACCGGTAAAATAATACTATATATGAAATATTATCCCGTTAATTAGTGAAGGCGGAGTAGTAGATTCGATTACTAATTTACCCTTTTATCGAGGGGAAGATTTAGGAGTTATCGACTTTAATATTACTATAATCTTTAAGATTAAAATCTTCGGAGTAATATTTAACTCGGTATTTTTAAATTTTATAAAGGTAGGACTAATTACCTTTTATATATTAATCGAGCGTATATATTTTCTTTCTTTTAGGTATATATATAGTAGATTATTCGACGGGAAATTAAATTTATAGTTTTTATAAATAGGATATTAACTTATTTTCCTCGTAGAAACGTAATACGTAATTAAGACGAACTTAATATTAATATCTTTATTAATATTTTATTCTTCGTTTATAATACTCTCCTTAATATTATAATAACTCTTATCGGCGTTTATATAATAATTATAATAATTTATCGGCGGAGTTTCGGGAGAGCCGAAATAATTATTAATAAATCTAAAGAAAATACTATAATCCGTATTTTCGTTATTAAAATTATTATATAGTTTATTAAAGTAAATAGGCTATATCTATATTTAATTACCGAAAGTATTATACGGTCTCGGCGGGTAGTATAGGTGTATTTTATAATTTTTATAATTTTAGTTATTATAGCTCTAGTTCTCGTAGCCCCGATTTTTAACGAATGAATTTTAGTTAGGCTAAACGTTTCCGGCGGTAATTATAAATAGTTATTTTAATAATAATAAAATATTTTTTAGAGATTTTTACGGGGGAGGTTTTTAAACTTATTATAATTATTATTATTATTATATTTAAGGTATAGTCTACCGATTTTGAAAATAAACCAGTTAATCGTAAAGGTTAATATAAGAGAAAGAAGATCTAGTTATTTACTAATATAAAAAAGAATGAGAATTATAAAGATTCGGTTTTATAATAAATAGTCTCTACTCTTAAAAGCCTTAAGACTAAGGATCTTAAAATATTTAAAAATCTTAAGATTAAAAAAGTCGATATTATTATTAAGGCCGATAAAGTATTAAATTATAATATTTATTTTATTATTATAACGATTATTTATCCCTAGGTAATTATTTATCCTCTTTTATATCGCGATTCTTTTCTCGCTTTTTAATTTTCTTTCGATAATCTTTATAGCTTTCTTTATTCTTTTAAATTTATATTTTATATTATATCTCCTTCCTATTTTTAAACTATTCGATAAATTATTTAATCGAAGTATTATTCGTTAAAGGAGGGATAATAACCTAGAAATTAATATCGAGGTAATTCCACGCCTATATAATCTATATATATTCTTCGGTGATACCGGCTTAAACGGCGTATTTAGTTATATTCTAGACGTAGATAAATAAATTACTTCGTTCGGTCGTATCCTTCGATATATATAACTAGCGACTAAACTCTTCTAGAGTTATAAATATTATAATTTTAAAGTGATCTTATAGTCTAGTGATTTAGCGTTATAGATTATTCGGTAGTTATATTATTATATTTTTCTTATTTTGGGAAAGGATTTTGAGTTATTAATTTATAATTATACCGCGGAAGTAATTATTTAGATTTCTTTTTACTACGTTTTTATTTTTTATTATAACGAAATCCTGAGCCCTATTATAGAAGGTATAGACCTCTTTAAATATTAACTCTTTAGAGTTAAAGACGATATCACCGGCGCCCTATAACTCTAAGTAATTTAAATAAAAGAAATTTAATTCGCTAGTACGGAAATATTTAGTTTATTATTATATTTATTAAATATACCCGTTTTTATTAATTAGTTTTTATAGTTTAATAAGTCTTAAAGGCCCTTTAAAAATTTAACCCTAATTTTATAAAGTAACTTTAATAGTATTTAATATAATAAATCGTATAACCTAGATTATAGTATTATATAGGTTTAAATCGATCTTTACTAGCGGAGGCGGTATTCGTAGTTAACCTATAATTTCTTATTCCTATTAAGATTAAGAGTTAAATAGGGTAAATTAATTTTCTTTAAAATTATTAAAATCTCTTTAACTTTATCTTAAGGAGCTAGACTAACCTTTATTATTATTAACTATATTATCGGTCTAATTAAAAAGAATTCTTCGTATAACGTCGTCCGTAGTAAAAATTAATTTTTATAGGAGGAATTAAAATATTAATTTTCTCGGAGTTAATTAAATTATAGATTTAACTAGATTAAAAACTAAAGAAAAAGACGTAACTAGAAGAGAATAAATAGGAGTAATTAAAATCCGGTTCTTAACCCTTCTTTAAAAACGAGGTAACTAAGGATTTAAAATTTCCTTATTTCTTTTTTTCTAATCGTTAAAGTACGCCGAATTAATATAATATTTAACGCCTTTAACGAAAGCCGTTAATACTTCCGTAATTAAAGAAGGGTGCGTTTAGGAAATCGGAAATATAAAAAAGTTTTCTTTTATAAAACTTTCTTTTTCTTAAATATTAATAGAGGTAGAATATCTTTTTCTTACGAATAACTCGCTACCTTTTAGTATATTTAATAAAGGATCGTATTAATCGATAATAAAAAGAATTATTTCTTAAATTAATTTATTAATATTTTTATTATACTACTCGAAATATTTTTTCGAAAATATAAGTAATTAAAATACTAGAGAGATAATAAGGTTTAATAAAAACGGCTTCTTTACCTCCGCTTAATTTATAGGTAGAGAAAATAAAATAAGTTACGTATATTTATAAAAATCTTCTACCGGTATATAGTTCGAAAGTTTATTTATATAATATCGAAGATTTAAACCTCGATTACGCGAGTTAGAAATAACGAAGTAAAAGGTGAGAAGTAAAGAATTAAGAGGAAATTTTTAAAATTCCTACCTTAGCGCGGGGAAAACCTATTAATTTCGTTATAATTCTTAATAAGGTAAATACCGTTTCTCCGCTTTCGAGTAAATATAGGCTTTAGATTATAAGAAAAGTAAACTCCGCTCTTAACTCCGTAATTCCGGCGCGATTTAATTTTCCTAATAATTAATTACGGTTAAACCGAGATCTTTAAGAAAAGGTAAGGATTTTCTATATAAACGAAAATAATAATATACGGTATAAACGACGGCGATATTTTAATTTAATATAGATCGTTCCCTACGCCTACGGCCGAAATATAGAGTACTTTTTATAACCGGGGTATAGATATTCCTTTAGGTTTATAAAGCGCGTTTATAAACTAATTTATATAATTATAAAAACCTAATATAATAACTCGATTATTAGGATTTAGGGTAGGCGTAGCTAGCGTAAAGAAATACCGTTATTATATATAAAGATTAAGACGAAAACGAAGAGGCTCGTTTCGTTCGTCGTCGTAGAACATTAACGGTTAAAGGGTTAGTATTAATATTATAGCTAGTAATAAATACGAGGACGAATTATAGTTAATTTATAGTCCCTTAGAATAATTCGACCTATATAAGAGAATAGTAGTGTGGATAATAATTATATCTTTAAGATATTAGTAGAGGATTTAATATTTTATAACTAGTACTTTAAGGGTTAATAACCGGTCTCTTTTTACTTATAAATAGAATTCGACTAAACCGTTACTACTAAATAGTAAGAATATAGTATTAACGAAATAAAATACGTAAGAATTATAGTATTAACGAAATAAAATAGTAGTCAAGATTTAGTTTTAGTGTATTATATATTCTATTCTTTTTTCTATCTAGCGGTACGAATAAATTATTATCTTATACTAAGGCACTAGCTCTTATATACTAGTAATTATAATATTATCGGTTTCGTATATATTTACTTTAATAAAACGTTTAGGTAAACTAGTCGATAATTAATATATCTTTTTCTATAAATTCTTTATCGCTAGTTTTATATTTAATTATTATTTAGGGTCTTAGCGGTTAAAATATATATATTTAAAGGAGGGATTTAAGACGATTACTATAATATAAATAAACATTCTACCGATTATTTTATTCTAGTATTCTAGTATCTTCGTATATCTATTTTAAATAAACTCTTTTATATAGTCGTACCTAATATATTAATTTTCTATTTACTAGAAACGTTCGTAAAGAAAGTCTATAGTCGGGAGTACTCGATCGAGTATAGTAACTCTATTTTCCGTTACCTTAATAGTATTATAAAACCCTTTTAAAAAGTCACGGATATAAATTAAATCTTACTAGTTTTTAGCCGTTAATAAATCTTTTAATAAATTAATATTATTATTAATTAATACGACGATTACTAGTTTAATTCTTTTAATTAACTAGTTTAATATCTAGTACTAGGAATTCTATCTAGTACTATTATCGCGATATAATATTAAATTATTAGTTACTTTCCTAAATACCTAGATCCGCTAAGGGTTTATTATAATATAAATGATAATATTATAAAGTTTACCGAGTAGCCCGAGTTTATATTATTAATTTAATTAGGCGTCGGTTATAATATTCGTTTCTATTTCAAATACTAAATATTCGAAATTATTTATAGTTTTACCGAATAAAAAGACTTAAATAACTAGATTAATTATATAACCGTTATAACGTAGGCGTCGTTTATAGTAATTATAATAGAGTCCTTCCTCTTTAAATACTTCTACGACGTAACGAATAAATATATTATTCGAAGAGGCGTTATTTATTACAAAATACCCTAATTTACTAGTAATTCCGAAGTCTTTTAATACGTCTAGTATTATCCTCGTTTAGTTTTCACCGGTATATATACTTTAAATTTTAATAAGGGTAAATATTATTATTTAAAGTTCGAATTTCTCGTTAGTAAAATAGCCTATAACGTTTAAGATCCCGAGGTAGTTTAGCGACGTCTATATATTATATATAATATAAATATCTAATATAGCGGTAGTAAGGATATAATTTAGTCGAATTTTCCCTTTTTAAAATAAGTGAAAAGTATATATTTTAACTATATTACTAGAGCTTAAAAGGAGTTAATTTACTAATGGGTTAATATATTCTAAAAATACTTTAAAGAGTTAACGAGAGACTAGATTAAAGGGTAAATCGTACTCTATAATCTATTAAATATATAAATATTTAAGCGTCGTTTTATCGACTTTAATAGTTATTAATTCTAATTTTCTTTACTTAGTATTTAACCGGTTAAATTCTACTCCTCGAAGGATAGTCTTATTAACCTTAATACTATTATATTAATACTTTAAAGTAACTCTAGAAATAATAGGATTCTATCTATAAAACCTCTTTAAATATTTACTTATATTCTTTATCCTACCTATATATTTATAAGATTTACGGTAATAGTTATAAATTATATAAATATTATTAACTCGCTCCTTTTTAGTAGCCTAGAACTAGATATTTAATATAAGAGTTCACTAACACTTTAAGAAGTTATTGGAAGATTAAAATATATTTAATCCCGGGCCAAGCGTAGTAAAAGAAGTATCTATAAAGATTTCCTAATCTTTTTATTATTTAACTTCCTCCGTTAACTCTAACTCTTCTATAAATTTAATTTTAATATCCGTCTAGGTTAAGATTATAGGAATAGTTTATAAAGAGTTATAATTATCGATAACTCTATAAAGAAGGCGTAGAGACGAAAGTAAAGTCTTTTTAAATAGTACTTTTAATAGTACTACCGGTTTACGGTTATACTTATAGCGAGTTTTATAAAAAATAATTAAAGACGCGGTAGATCTTATAATAAAAGTAAATAGAGTCGAAAGATTATTAAAGACTTTAGATAATTTTAATTCGTTATCGCTAGGCGCTATAATAGATTATTTATAGAAAAGTTAAAGTTTATAGAGAGTTACGGAAACTATATTTAAATTTTTTTAAAGATCTACGTAGAGAAAACCCTAGCGCTAAGTCTATCTAGATAGTATTTTACTTAATTAAGTAATTAGCCTTTACTCCGCCTCTTTATAAGGGGGGGGGGTCTTTAGCCTTATAGATCCGCTAAGACCGTTAAAACTACTAGTTTAAACTACTAAACTGCCAGTTTTAACTGGTAGTTCATGGTTTAAACTATTTAAAACTGAACTAGTTAAGACCCTAAACCAACTAACTATTAAGGGGAAAAAGGGCGAACTGAACTGTTAAACTAATAGTTTGCTAATAACTAGTTAACTATTGCGAACACTGAACTTATTTAGACCTATCAGAAGCGTTAAGGACGTTTAGGTCCGAGATGTAGAAAGTAGCGTGCTAAGCACTTGAAGAAGACTATTCTGATCATCAGCAGTGCCAGCGATCACAAAGCGTGAGTTTCAAGCGTGAAGACGCCAAATTATTTCGCAGTACTTTACCGAAATTTAGGTACTTACGATCTACAGCCTCTGAAAACATGTAGAGTGATTGGAATAGGGTACTGTATTGATGAGGAGTTGTGCAGAGGTTGATGGGTGCTAAGGTGTTGGGAGATGTTGTCCAGCTTGCTGGTGAACTTGGTGTCGAGGTTGTCGGCTTTGGTATTGGAGTGTATCAACTTAGGGTTGCTATTCTTCTGGTATGTCCATTGATGTGCAGTGAGGCGTGCGTATGTAGCCGTAGGGGAAATGATTTTTAGATGCAGAACAAGAAGTAGCCGATGTTGTGATCCTGTCTGCAAGCTGCTCAATATTTTAGCTTGAAAAATGTGTTAACGATGACTGCCAGTCGCACTCACCAGTAGTTGAGACTTGCTTTGGTAAAAAGCATGAGAAATTCTTCAGCCGATGGTCCCTTCTCTTTGTGCCTTGACTAGAGGACAGCTGCTGGTACATCTCCAATATAATACTAACGACCCACGATCCTTGCTCCAAAGCTCTCGATTTGAGGGGCCTATAACCCTTAGACAGAAGAGAATGCCGCGAAGCAAAGCACATGGTCCTCATAAACTTAGATGTCACATTGTTGAAGTTGCCGTTGCTGATCGCTTCTCCATCTTCATACATGTAAGTAAGATCTCCGATCTGGACCCTTTCCCCGGACTCAAGGGCGCGAGTCACTCCAATTTTAACTATCTACGAACATTGTGTCGCGTCCGTGGCCGACATGGGTCGCAATTTCATTCTTCATCGACTTATAGCATCCTTTTCCTGAGAAGGTCAGAATCAGCATATGCCAGAGAAGGGACCGTGATATTACCTTTATAGGCAAGGGATTCCTTACATGCAACCGTCAGCATTCGTGATACTGAAGGCCAAACCGCCGAGGGTACACTACTATCGGCAAGTCTCATATAATCGTAAAAAGTGAGTATTACGGACACCGAGAATACTGCCAAATACGCCGAGAACAGTCTACTCGTTGATGTCGAAGATGCTATTGAAGGGATTGCGTGCGATGAGAAGGGAAGAAGCCATTGGAGTGGTGAGCGATCATCATCATCTTTGCTGTGATAATGATTTCTTCATGGAGATCCGAATCTGTCGTTCTAAAGACAGTTTCACGAGATTAGATTTACGCAACGAAGTTGAGATTGTAAGCGTGCACAGAAAAATGAAAGGTCAAAACAAATCAAAGTAAGGCTGTTCTTCGCCGCGAGCCACGAGAACGGTGAGCTATTTAGGGCTCGATAGTGTTCTTCATCTGCTTGATTGATTCAATCATGGCAGTATGATTCAAAGCTTATTCAAGCAGAGTTCGACGAGGCCGGCCACTGGTGGATATTGGCGCTGCCATGGCGAATTGTGAAGAGGGTGATGGAATCAAACTAAGAGGTGTCAGGAAGGCGTTGAAGACTTGAGCTGTAATTCGATCGAGGTCCAAGCGTGCATAGACCTTGTCCTTCTTAAACAAGGGTTGTTTACTCCTATCTTGAGCATTAGGTAGATGTAGACGCGTCCTGCAACACAGCATGAAAAAGCTACCGCGCCACCATATTGAAGAGCAAGTCCCGTAGAACAGATCCAACGGGTTCCAAACTTACGACCGCTCGATGAGAAAATTTTAGTGACTCGTTACGGCCCTTAAATAGACGTTTGGGACGGTTGCTATGATGTTCTGCTAATTAGGGGCGAGTAGACGGCTTTCTATTCCTAGCTAGAGGAGATTAGAGTTAATAAGAGGCTCGTTTCGACTACGGCGACCTGAAGATATCGTATTATAACTCTAGGAATTAGTACTAGTCGATATATCCAGGCCTTATTTAGTACTTATAAAGCGATCACATTTTTTGTTTTCGTAGTTATTAAAGTCTCTACCTATTTACTAGTAGTCATGAGCTAGTTACGGGGGGGGAAAAATTTTTAAAAAATACCAAGGATTCTACAGTTTTATGAATACGCTAAGTCTTGGCATGGGAAAAGCTACCTCCTTGTCACCACACTCGCCAAAAAAAAATTGCATGTTGGAAGAATAGACAATTTAGATTGCCCGAACCTGTTTCGGAAATCAACAACATAATTAATCATTGAATTGAGAATACACATACTAAGAATCGAACTTAGAACCTTATCATGTGACCAATAGTTACTAGTGATACGCTCTACCATTGAGCCATTCGGGCCTTATGATTTAGTATGAAGAGCTCGTTAATAAAATTAATATTCTTTTATTCCAACGCTCAGCTCGAGGGTTGTTGAAAGAAAAGTGGAGTACGCTCTGCCGCCGGTTCCATCCTACACGAATGCCTCCACAATTTACCTGAATGTGTCTAAAAACAAAGGAAGGGCACCTTCAAAATACGCAAACCATTCACAGACAGAGATAAAGGCCAGGAAGACTTTTGGGGTGAGGGTGGGTTTTGTGCTCTAACTAGGGTGGGGAATCGGGACTAGGGGGCAGGTTCATCAACATAAAGACAGGCGGAGAGAGTGAGGTAGATGGCACTTCTGAACTTTTTTGTGTTCTGAACTTTCTTGTGTAGGTCATATTCCTCCTTGCCGATTGCTACGGAATTGCGCTGCACGCCCCAGAACGCTGTAAGATACCAATATGGAGAGTAAGAACCAAGCTCTCTGCATCCTCCGAACATCACATCTTAGACCTTCAGGGCAACCTAGCATATCTAAGAAAGTGCTATAATGGGACCCTTCCAAAATATTGTAGCCCCATTTTCCATCTAGAATCTATACTTCGCTTGCCAAACCATACGCGTGCTCCGATGTTGTAGCTTCATCCCGTTCCTTCTTGTGCCATCTTGACCGCTTTGAGGATGCTGGCCAATGATCCAGAAGCTTAGCTCTCACTTCACGGTCGAATTTGCCAAAAGACTTTTGAAAAAGTGCCAAATTATTATATGGCATAGAAGGCAGACTCTCATCTACCGGTACAAATCTTGCTGCCGGTAAACCAAGTTCATGACATCGAATGCATACTGGTGTACGCTCGATATACAGCGGGCGAGTAAGTCCCAAAGTCCATCGCGGTTTATCATCCACAAATACTGAGCGTTGCTGGGATAATTCTGTCCGCTCCCTGCAGTGAATGCACCAAGACTGGACAGTTGGTGGAAGCGTTACATGTATATCCTCTGTAGCCTCTGAAAAGGAGTCATACCAGTCAGGTTTCGGTCTTCGTCGACGACGTGTTGGGATCTCCGTTTCAAGTGATTGTAAGGCTTTATTGCTGTGTCTGGATTCGTCGAACGATCTCTTCTGCAGGGGATCAGGAATGCTGGTTGTTTGTTGTTCCTTGATTCTGCTATCGGATGTCTGAGCTAAACTATGTACGGTTAAACCGAGTATTTTGTTCCTTAGAAAGCTCTCCCGCATGTTTTGTCTCCAGAGTTTGTTGGCATAGTATTGATCCCTGCACGGCAGGTACGTTACTGCCATGCAAGTTGCCATAAACGTGATCACGTCCTGTCTCCTTAATATCTCGCTTTGGAGAGGCTCGTAAAAAAGTCGCCGGGGGTGAGCCGCAAATAGGAGGATTCTTCTCACTCAGAATTCTTTATCGGCATTTTTGTAATTGCTTTCGTGATCGATGGCGATATGGTAACCGTCAAGCATGTCCTAGAGCGGTAAGATTGTGAGTTAATAATTAGGATCACCCATTATACGTTCTTGAACTTTCTTCCCATACATTATGATGACCTTGGCTTAATTGGACTCGAGGATCTGCCTAGTAAAAGCTTTATGACAATCTATGATTTGTGTTGGGTATTCCTCGAGGCCTCTCGATTGGTCAGATCGACGGTGTATATGGTCGAACACCGGCGTTTCATCTTTCCTAAAGGCATTGCCTATGATCATTGCGAGGCATCCACTAGTCATATCGGCTATCTCGCCATTAGCTATACGAGAAGTCGTGTAGGATGGCTCGTGGAGATAATAAGCTAGCGTTAATATTGTTAATCCGGAAGGCTTTACGAGAAGACTTTCGTTAATATATCTTCCAAGCTGAGCCCAGGTTTGGTATTTTAGCGATTTGAAGTCTTTAAAAGCTCTATGAAGCTGAAATCCTCGGTTATCGATTCCTGACTTGTAGTCAGAAGCCTTGCCATCAAGTATCAGAATAGTGGATACACTTGTCATGTCTCGTGTTTCGAGCTCTGTTAGCAGTGGACGTAAAGAATATGCTAGCTTTTGATGACAATCTTCCAGGCCACATGCAGCAGGGTCAGGGAGTAACAGCTCGCCGAGAATACGATACTGTAGTTCGCTTTGGCCAATCTCAATTCCGAGACTCTGGTCTTGTTGAGATAGAGCAGACTGTATGATCATGGCCGATGCGAGAGATGGGCGAGCGTTACTGAATCCTTGTAAGCAAATTCTCAATACACGCCTCAAAGACTTACGGTAGCCGGGGGCGTGAAGTTGGCATTCATGTTTGGCTTTACCCCCAGGTGTAAGTAAATCTCTTCGCCGGATAATAGTATCTCCACCTCCGAAAGCTTGGCAATCCTTGCCCAGTAGGCCCAGTGGCCAGCACCCTTACTCTTAAGAGCAAGCTACAGAAATGCCAGAATTATTAGAAGAGGCCATAAAGACCGCCGCGTCGGTTGCGTTGTACGGGGGGTATCTTCTATAATATTAGTCTTATTGTTCCAAAGCATTCCGACACCTCTCTTATTGCTTAATGCCTATGCGACACGGGGTCAAGGTCTATTTAAGGCCTTAAGGTCCCCCTTGAGCTCTTTCCTTCTATATCTTTGAGCTCCTTGTTACATAGAGCGTTAGGTAGTGCAATATAGCCTGAGTTGACGCCCAACACCTAAACCCAGATTGAACGTCCCCGAAAATACTTATGTAAAATTGATTAATATATACTCCTTTCTGAAATCAATTTCACAATAGAAATCTGCTATGCTATTATATTTCGTCCGCGGAAGGAATTCAGCGGCAGTCATTGTCTATAGTGCTTCTGTATGACTCGGAATATAAATCAGGACAATCTCCTTTGTAAGGCTCATCTGGTTTCGGGTCAATTAACCAATCATCAGCTGACTCACGATAAGCCGCCTTATCAAAGGCTTGGCATTTGAAACACATAAGACCTCAGAAAATCAAAGCCTCTTTTCCAATACCAAACTTTGAGTTCTCGTTGGCTTATCCTACTAAGGATCCTGCCAAACTCCACACCGTCCGCTAAAATAACTGTCTCACTTTGACAACATGGCGAAGGGAAAAGTCTGCTTGGTAAGTGATCGTCTAGAGGGTCAAAGACCACATGCGGGATGTCTCTCTAACAGTAGCTAGGCCTACAGTGGTGGGGTTCAGTCTGGAAATCCCTCGAGAAGTCAACCGCTAATCCTATTACACAGGCGGTCTGG
>JAABUS010000527.1_pt1 | contig 95849 bp, 81 predicted proteins | sample 5560161 | NCBI WGS metagenome assembly JAABUS01 (sample SAMN10711885, study PRJNA513376) | rock metagenome | isolation source: Antarctica rocks | place: Antarctica: Victoria Land, Trio Nunatak nord | collected 2016-01-04
CTCCACCAGAAACCTCCTCTCCGCACCCCACCTCTCCTTCAACCGCCTCGCCGCGGCCCCCACCTCCCTGACATCGAAATTATCCAACATGACCACATCCGCACCGGCCTCAATCGCCTCGTCCGCTTCCCCTTCATCCTGACACTCGACCTCGATCTTGATGCTGAAGCCCCCGGCGGCGCGGGCGGAGCGAATCGCCGAGGGGATGGAGCCGCACGCGACGATGTGGTTGTCTTTGAGCATGGTCATCGTGGAGAGCGAGTGCCGGTGCGTGTCGATGCCGCCGACGAGCATGCCGTATTTCTCAACGAGGCGGAAGCCGGGGGTGGTTTTGCGCGTGCCGGCTAGGGTGGCGGTATAGCCCGAGGCGCGGAGGAGGGAGAGCATGGAGGCGGATCTGGAGAGCGTTTAGTGGGTGTGCTATCGGAAAGGGGCAATGGGGGTTTGGAGAGAGGGGGTGCTAAGCAAGAGGACTCATGAGATAAAATCGGAAACGGGGACGAGAGCTAATGTTCCAGAGACTGGTAGGCGAACACGTACTTGGTGGCAATGCCCGAGCAGCGAGCAATGGTGTTGAGGGCGACGCGTTCGCCAAGTAGTAGTTTACGGACAGGGCCACGGACAGTGGCGCAGTGAGCTATTGGTGTGATTGGGAAGCCTTCGTTGACGTGCCATTCTACGCTGTGGCGAAGGGGTCAGTCCGAACCATGTGGCTTGCAACGAGATAGGGTTTAACAGTGATAGACGTACGTGCAATCTAGCTGTCGAAACACCTCGTCGAAGAAGGGGACCCCCGCTACTATTCCCTTACCATCAGATCAGTCCAGAAGGTTCATGACTGAGCAAACTAGGTTGCCGCGAAGAATGATGAGTCAAGCAATCTGAGATGAATGGAAAGCTTCTCCAATGCGACGAATCATTATACAGCACGCTAACTGCGATAGTAGCCAAGAGCTTGTATTAATGCACAAGAGGAGGAATGCCAAGAAGGTCAAGAAGCTACCGCAAGCCACAGAAGCTATCAAGGTCACAATTAAGACTCAAAGAGACATCAGCCTACCGTGCTCTTCCCGAGCAGTCTTGCCTCTGCTGGAGCCTCACCAACCACGAAGCCTCCATAGTCGAAACTTGGGCAATCCTCTTCCAGCCAGTCTGATATCATTCGCTTGTAGTTGTGAGGTAGCAGATGAGCGACTGTGCCATAGTCGGAGGCCATGTTGCTCAGAGCGACGATCCGATATTAAGATGTCATGTAAATCATCGACAAAGTAATCTTGTTGGAAATATAGATATCGCCGCTCAACAATTACCGTCGAAGGGTTGAGCAGAAGGAAATGAAAATGACGTTCGGACCGGCCCTGTCAGAAACCCTAATCTGCTAGCGCCCCGCTTGTTGTTGCCAAGTGGCCAACGACCGTATCCGTATTCTGTGGCCCTCAACGACATAGTATCTCAGGTAAATTAGCCGACTCCCAATACAAAACATAGAAGCGAAGTGCAGCTCCTACGAGGCCAATCGAGACAAACTTCATGGAAGCTTGCTCCAAAGCAGCCCTTCCTAGCCTTCGTCGGGATGTTTTCCAGATCTGCTGGTTTTCCATCAACGATCTTCTGTATTGTGCAGTGCTAGTCACATTACGGCAATTTATACTTATTTGGCGTGTACGTGAACCCCCACTGTAACGAATTCGAACACCAATTTTCATACTCATCTAATTCTCGAAGGCCAAGTGACGCTTGGCTCATGGGCCTGCACTGGATGAGTCCATGACGATACCCAGGAGTTTCTCGCTAGAAGTACTGGAAAGTGCTTTGTGCGGAGCGATAGCCAGGATCTGACTGACCAGCGGTGACTAGTTGCAGAGCTGGGCAGGCGTTACTCGGCCAGTGCCCTCAGATAGACGGCGCTGAAGACGAAGACGCAGGAGTGAACCGTGGGCTGTTTCGACTAGCCCCGGAAAGTGCACCCTAACAGCGCATGGGATTTAAAGTCCGTCTCCTTGCGAAAGTCCTTTCCTAAAATTGTTCCTTGATTAAGCGCCTGTAGCCTTTAGAGCAGATTCCCTATCGAATCCAACCTGAGTTATATGATGGCCAAGAAACTTTCGTACAGAATGGAAGTTCCGTATGTATCTTAGCGAAGTGAATCTCATGGCCATGCACTTCTTAAGGGGCTCCTAACTAAGCAGTCTACCTCAGCACGGGATGGCATCGAGTACCCCACAGGCTCTGGACGACCTCAAAAGATCTGTTGTACTTGGTAGGGGTCCCTACCCGTAGTTGCGGTAGGTATGGCAAACCATAGAGTGTTGATATAGTCTGTGCATCACGCTACAGCCACCTACAGAACGTTAGGATGCTAAGAAAGGCATGTGGAGGGTTTGAAGCTTTTTCTAGGACGACCTCGTTAGATCGCGATCCACAGGATGATTGCACCGCCATAACAAACTCCATCAACGAAATCTGGAGTCTTTCGATCTTCGTTATACTGCATTGTTCGGTCAGGGGTAAGGTGCAATGTAAGACTCTGTTGCGTGCTACCGCAACAATCCTTCGATGACGGTCGAATTTGTAGGCCAGGTACATCGATCCAAAAATCGAAATGTATCCAAGATGCTAAGACATCATGATCCACATGCCAAGAAGCCTCAAACGCTGGAGAGGGGCATCATTGCGGAGAAGCAGTACTGCCAAGGAGACTTCAAAGTCACTTACACCAAGAGGTCCGACGATCGGCACACGGCCAGTCGTACCGAACCGTAAATGCCTTGAGGCGAAAGCTTATGAGAGCGGTGGGCTACAAGAGGGGATAGAATAACAGACACCTCGATATCGATATCAGAAGTATGTTTTTCACCAGTCCCCTGGAGCCTTGCCTTGGGAATCGTCGTAAACGCGCGTTGCATTATCATCAACAGATGAGGGTGAGTCCAACTGCGGAACAGGCTGAGAAAGTCTCTCTGATTCTACCGTTGAGCTCTTCCGTCTTTGGCGTCGATGGCGTCAGCGACGAGAGTGGTTCGAGAGTTGCATCGACCTGATACCGGGGATGACGGCAATGTGGAGATAAAGTCAGAGCGGTCTGAAGGTCGTGTGGGGATTAGTCAAGTATTGCAAGTGTCAGATGTCAGAGTGGAAGGCAGCGACTGATGGAGCAGGGTTAGTGGAGGTTTGGGGCACCAGAATGCATCGAACAAGGGTTCTGCACTCGGCGGAGACCAAGCCCGATTGGCCGACGTGCTCGCAATCATTCGGAACTTCCTTCCTTCGAGCAGTCCATGCTCCCAGATCACACCCCAAACCTTGTTCGAATGTCAGCAGAATCCGATGGCACTCTCCGACTCTCGCCCTCGGAAAATTCCCCCATCCTCTTCTGAATGCTTCCCCCGGTACACCGTCTTGCTGGCTTGAACCCTTTCTGATACGCCAGCAATGGCCACCCTAACCAAAGCCGGTGCCCGCTGCGGACTTGACTGCGATCCAACAGAATCGCCGTGGATGACTGAATAATGGCTCACCTGTAGTGCTTAGCCCTATTGCACGCACGCTGGGATTATGGCCTCCCAGAACACCCCTCTGTCGCACTTGCCTCAGCCTCACGGCTTGTTGATTATTGATAATCGAGCACTTGCTCCGTAATTCTCTCATTCGCACCAGATTCTCTCAATGTCTCGTTGCGCCTTTTAGGCCTACTTTTTCAAGCCACAAAGGCCCAGTACCCACAGAACTTAGCATTTGATATCTTTGCAATTATGAGCTGATTCGCCTTTCAAGATCGTAAGCGCTGTGTACTGTGTATTTCGTTCAGGGAGAGAAAGATCCTGCACCTGGGCATACGAGACCCAATCTTCAGCTGTCTAAAGTCGAGATAGAGTCTCAGAAGCCGAATATGTCGCAGCCTGTGGGAGGGTCGCTAGAGGAGAGCTCGGTGCGGAAGAGGGTTGGAAAAGCATGCGATCGATGTAGGAACAAAAAGTCCAAGGTAGGTCAGCTATGCTTGTTGAATCGTCTCGGTTCATCGCTGTCCCTACCCTGTCTCGGTCATCTCCCGAACGTCTTGAATGACATGTGCTACAGTGCGACGGCCATTGGCCTTGCAATCGCTGCCGCGAAGACAACATGATCTGTCTCTTCGGAGAACGTGACAAAGCCCATGACAAAGTCTGGCCCAAGGGGACCGTGGAACTCCAACAGAAGGCGCTGACCATCTATGAAGAAGCGATCATACAGCTATACAACAGAGCGCTTGCTGGCTGTCCTTGGGATGGCCCGCCGGTACCTTTAGCCGGAGACAATCGGCCTTTGCTACACGGAATCCTTGCCAGTCTCGGGACCTGCACGCTGAGTTGCGCCATCTTTGACGAGGTCAAGGAAAAGGTCGTCGATGTGCTGGATGATGAAGGCTTACCAAAGCCTTGTAAGCGGTCTGTCAAGAACGAAGGGGACCCGGACGTAAAGATGGAGTCTCATGACGCGGGGCCGCAATCAGTTAACCCTTCTATCCAAGAGCACACCCATAGGCCGGGCCCCACACCACAAGAGAATTTCCAGAAAGGCCCATATCCTCCTTCTCCTATGGAAGAGAGCACACAGCGCTCGGTACACCAACGCAGACACGCTCCACCACCAATAGCAGCGTTGCTCGAACATCACGGAGAAGACAACCGCCCATGTCATATGCCACCCCAGATTACTCTTCCTACTCCGAATCACAGTCCTGATACTGAAGCAACTCCTCAAATGGCTTCTTCGCTCGGTCTCCTTGCTTATCAGCACATTGACCCTCAACAAACTTGGCACTATAGCGCAACTGCTCCCTCCTCTGGCTTCCCATCGTACGAGAGCACCCCACTGATGGAAAGCTCAGCAGTATACCAGGATGGCTTGAGTGAGGGTCAAAGCTACGGGTGGTCGAATCCAGATTCTCACCTGGGTGGTGATGATCAGATGCTGCTGGCTGCCATGATGAATCTTCCCACGACTCAAAACCCGTATAGCTATGGAGAGTATCCTTTCGAGCCATGAGGCAGCTCGACGGATTGGATCCTTACTATGATTATTTAATATTCGACAACCCATCATGCTCATTACAGATATCGCATAATTTCACTTTACAGCCCTGTGCGATTGCTTCTTCCTTCATAAGAGCTGTAACCGTACAATTCCATTGGCCAAGGCTAAGCTTTGATGTGCCGATCAACAAAGGCTCACCTCCAACCGTTGTACCGGAATTTGGGATACAAGCACTCGGAGCCTCGACATGCAAAGGGGGACTGTGGCACCCAATAAAAGAATGAATGTTGCATGCCATTTCACTTCGTCTTTGCTTCAGTCTAAGAGTATCCCAGGATGCCACTGGATAACCAAAGCCGCTTAAAGGGCTGTATGAGGTTTACGACAAGCTAGATCTCGAAACCATGCCAGCAATCCAACTTTTAGGCTCTAGTCCTTTACGATGATGCCCTTTGCAGGCACAGAAGGGTTCCAGCCTTCGGATAGGACTCTACCATACCGATGGGGGGCACAATAATGTATGATGTATCCTAAGCGGTGCCATGCTGCACTTCTTAGGGATTCTTCGAGTCACAATTATTGTAGCGCCTTCTTCGGACCCTGTTGTTGGGTGTTCTGATCGATTATTGCAAATGCTGGACGATCTGCCTTTTCGGCTATGGATCCCCATTGGTCATTCAGCCCATCGTAAAGCCGCCGGTAAGTGTTCTCAGAGACTGAACCAATCCTTGCCACTGCATGGGAAATACCGAGCTGTTGACGGGGCTGAAGGCGTTGGGAAGGACGCGCAATCCTGAAACCTAGGATTGTCTCAATCACTCAATCGAGCACCTCGCTTTCGTCCATTGCAACCGAGTCGAGCGTCATCTCTGTGCATAGATGCGTTGGGTATGGCTGATGCACCTAAGGTCCTAAGAATTAAAGCTGGAAAAGCTTCATTACTACAACGGTAAGCCTATGTCCTGAGATTTCGTCATCACAATCACGGATTTTGCAACCTCAGGCTGTTTCGTGTTTGGGTCTGTCCGAAAGTTTATGTTGCACTGGCGTAGATACTGCGCCTACTTCCTCCAGTAATGCCAAGTGTTCCAAGTCTTGACAACTGTAAGCCCCCACAAGATCCACCCAATGATACGTTCTTGCCTATCGTATATTCTAGCTGACTCTTAACTTTTTGTATAGACTCAGCTACCATTTATTTTCCATCGCCGCTTTGGTTCACAATAGCTCTACGAGCAAAGTGTATTATCGATTGACCCCTTGCTGGTGGCGAACAGCTCATCATGAAAATTAGGTTCCACGAGACACAGTACATTCAGGTACTTGCCCTCTTTCGATGACATCTTGACCCAGTGTGGCCACTGGGTTAGTGGGCACGCAGTATATGCCTGAGGACGATGATATCTCCTTCTGTCATAACGTTCTCGGTCTACGGCTATTCAAGAGGCGTCTCTAGGCAAGAATGACGTATCGAAGCTCGAATCGAAATCTTCTTGTCTGCTGGACTATCCTCAAGAAGGAGGCTTGAGCTCTGACCGAAAGCTAGGAGTTCTCTAGTTGTGGGAGCCAGTTGATGAACTGAAGACTTCGGTTCGAAGTCAATTGGCTCCTTGCGTTGATAAGACTGCGTCTGTCCTTTCACGGTGCTAAAAGATAGGGTGATTTCGAGCCGGAAAGTCCCTGAAAATCTCGACAAGCCACAAGAAGTCTAAGTATCCTCATAACTTAATGTGAAACCTTCCTTCTGTATCATTTCCATATATCAATCGGGTGATTAAGTAGGTCGAGTACATGACCCGCACCGTGAGGCTGGAATCTTTTCTCGGAAGTCTTTCCGCGCATCGTCATCGGTCCCTGAATGTCCGTGTATAATCCTCGCTCCAGGCTTTTCGGCGTCTCTCTCGAGCTTCAATTCCCCGCTTCCTTGAATTCGTAATACGCCCTACATAGTAACGCACAATGATTGAAGCCGTCCCTGAATCGGCGTTTACTTTTCTTCCGCAGGGCGCTCTTATTCAGGAGTTCTCTGTCGCTGGCCATAACCTTGTCCTGTCATTGCCCACAACTGGCCACTACGCTACTCACAATCAAGCCTACTTTGGAGAAACCATCGGGCGTACCACGAACCGCATCCGGGCTGGCCAGATCCCCAACCTGAACGGCAAGACTTATCAGCTTGCTACTAATGACGGACCAAGACCTAACAGCCTGCATGGCGGCAATGAGGGTTGGGGCAAGAAGATCTGGGACGGCCCGAAGAAGGTAAATAGGAAAGGTAGGGAGGGTGTGCAATTCACCTACTTGAGTAAAGACGGGGACGAGGGATACCCCGGCGCTGTAGAAGCCAAGGTGTGGTATTTTGCAGGCATGGAACATGGGTTAAATGGACGGAAACACACCGTGCTGGAGGTGGAGTACGAGGTACCATTTGTGGGCGATGAGTGTGAAGAGACTGTTGTCGGAGTCACAAATCATAGGTAAGGGTCCACCGAAGAAGGCTTTTTTTCTGTCCCCAAGAATCACGGCATCAGAGAGTTTCCCAGCGCGAGGTAGCTTCGATCAACAGTTCGGAAGCTTCAAGCCTCGAAACATTCAACTTTTCTAAGCTTATTTTCGTAAAAGTTACTTCACTGTGAATCCAGACGCCCCAGATATAGCCAATACACGCGTCAAGTTGGGTACAGACCACTATCAAGAGCTCGATGCGGATCAGATACCCACGGGAAAGATTATTGCACACCCTTCTGTTCCTAATCCAGATACGGAATTTACCCTCACCTCTACCGTACCGTCGGTTGACGATTGTTTTGTGCTCCCTTCCCGGACAGACCCCTCCGAATACAGTTCGATTGCTTCCAGCACCCCTCTCGATACTCGCCCTTTGCCGCTACGAAAACTCTGTAGTCTTTCACATCCGGAAACAGGACTGAGTTTGGAGATCGAGAGTACTGAGCCGGCATTCCAGTTCTACACAGGTGAAGGTATAGACGTGGAGGAGCTAGAGAAAGCAGACGGAACGAAACAGCCGGCCATGGGTGCCAGGAAAGGTATTGCAATCGAACCAAGCCGGTTTGTGGATTGCGCAGGAAGGCAAGAATGGAGGAACATGTGCACATTGAAAAGGGGGGAGACATGGGGGGCGAGAAGTGTTTATAGAGCTTGGAAAGAATAGTATCAGTAGTACATGTGGATGCCTTTCGTTGAGATTCTAGCATACCACTCCCGAGGCTGCATACAATCTCGCTTCATTGCCATTGTCCGATGCTTCTGATACCATCTTTCACAGCCAGGCCAGCACTTCTCGCATTGCAGCGCTTGACTCCCTTGGTACGTGCATTGCTGGTAAGCGTAGTGTAATTCGGTGTTCGAGGTGGCAGGCAGGTTCTGTTTTGTTATCAGTGTCGAACAAGCGGATTTGTCAGCGGAGTGTCAACTGCAATGGCCGACAGACTTGGTTGAAGACGAAGAGCGTAGAGTTGGCGCCGTGCGCTGAAATCACCCAAGCATGCACGTGACCGTAGCTTTTCTCGACGAATCAGAGGCCGCTGTGCAGCGTCGATCAAATGTGTTTTCCATAACCACTTTATATCGCTTTGGAAAGTTGTCCTCACCGATATCATAATGCCAAAAGAACACAAGAAGCGCGGGAGGAGGGAAGAGAAGAAACGGAAGCACGAGGACGAGCCTGACGGGAAAGCAAGCAAACGCCGCAAATCGCAAGATGCAGAAGAGGACGTCGAGATTATCGTCGACAATGAGGGTCCAGGCCACTTCGAAGACAATGCAGCAGATCTCCGGCTTGGGCAAATACCATTCTATGGTATGCTTGACGACGAAGAGCAGGAATATTTCAAACGGGCGGATTCTATGCTCGAATTGAATCAATTCGCCAACCAAGAAGAAAGGGAGCTCTTTCTTGCGAACGTCTACAAGGAAGCCAATGGGAAGGAATTGAAAATTGCCAACAGCCAGTCATGCTCTAGGCTTCTGGAACGGCTGATAGTCATGTCAAAGCCCGTGCAATTGAAGGCGCTGTTTCAGAGATTCAGCGGACAGTATGTGTGAGCCTGCTACTCCGATCGGGCCAGTTCACTAACGTTTTCAGCTTCTTGCACCTCATCCAGCATCGTTTCGCTTCGCACTGTTGTGAAACACTGTTTACCAAAGCGGCGCCTGTGGTCACGGAAGAGCTGGTTGCACCACTAGAAGCACAGCAGGAAGGTGACAGTGGTGAAGCTTACATATCGATGGAGAACCACTTTCTATACACGTTGAACGAGCTCGAAGGTAACTTAGGCTACCTCTTGACCGACCAATTCGCGTCCCATACATTGAGGGTACTATTGCTGGTGCTGTCCGGGAGATCAATCACGGATGCCAATACAAAATCGCTCATAAAGAGTAAGAAGTCTGAGGATATAGGTACTACTACAGCAACTCGAGGATCGAATAGTGCGAAACAAGAGCTGAGAACTGTACCCAGCACGTTCAATGATGCACTTAGCAATCTAGTTACTGGGCTGACCGCCGGTCTCGAGACTACGTATCTTCGCGCATTAGCGACACATCCTACTGGAAACCCCGTCTTACAATTACTGCTCGAAATCGGCGTCTTCCAGACTGGGAAGACACAAGCGAAGGATCCTAGCTCCCTTCTCCGGAAGCTTATACCAGATGATCCGCCTGAGGAAGGCAGTGATTCAGCCGCCTTCATCAATGGCCTGCTTTATGACCCTGTTGGCTCACGGTTACTGGAGACTATCATACAATCCGCTCCCGGTCACACATTCAAAGCCTTGTATAAAAGTCTGTTCCGTGAACGGCTTGGAACTTTAACGAAAAACGATGTTGCTTGCTTTCCCGTGATTAAGATCCTGGAACGTCTAAGCAAGGAGAAGCTTGAGCTCGCGATTGAGCAGCTGTGTCCGACGATCTCGACCCTCATACAACGCTCGAGGACATCAGTTATCAAGACTATGATAGAGCGGTGCCGGATCAGAGAGGTGGACACCGAGCCAATCACGGCAGCTCTACAAGAGGCCTATGGTGAAGAGCCTTCGGATGCTGTACTTAAGATGCTAGGAATGAGTGTCGCAATCGATAGGGGAATGGCCGAAGAAAGACGAAAACAGCTCGAGGATCAAGACGTGAGCAAAGTCCATGGCTCATTGCTAGCCCAATCTATGTTGGAAACGCCTGGACCAATGCGTGAGATGATTCTGAAGGGTCTCATTGCCATGGATGCATTGACGCTCGTGAGACTCGCCAAAGACCGATCAGCAACGCATGTGCTACAACTATCGTTGACATGCTCAAACCACGATCATACGTCCAGATTTCGACGTACAATCATCCAGCGCCTCGCACCCCATGGCATTGACCTGGCTCTAGATACTGCAGCCTCGCATGTAGTCGATGCTATATATGATGCCTCCGAAGATCTGAGGTATCCGCGCGAGCAGTTCGCCGCCGAGCTTAGCAAAGGCGAAAGTCTACTTCGCCAGTTCCCTTCCGGCAAGGCAGTCTGGAGGAATTGGCAGATGGACGTGTACAAGCGACGAAGGAATGTGTGGATCCACGGCGAGGAAGCAGAGGAGCCTGCGAATACTGTACGCACAAAGAAGTGGCATAAGATAGAGGCAGCAAAGGCGAAACGTGAGATGAAGCCAAAGACACCGATCGAACTTGCGAGGGAGAGGCATGCGACTGGTCAACCTCCACCCCATAGAGCAAAGCCCAGAACCCCGATGGAACATGCGAGCCATAGACATGCGGCTGGACTGTCTCGATCCCGGAAAGCGGCTACACATACTGTTGTTTCTAATCATAACGGCGTAGGGACATCTGCTTTGAGCGTTTGATTGGACGCACCGGAGCGACGAAGGCAGTAAGGATATCCAAGCTCTATCAGAGTGATCCAGTGCGACACCGCCTTAAGGAAGCAATTATCAAGCAAGCAACAATACAAGCTGCAAGTCTCCCTCATGCACTAAGATAGCTACAAGCTACAGATCGACTTGCATCAATGCTTTTGTAAGCAATTATATACCCCCAAGGAGGCGGATTCGCTAGTAATGCACGGTCCCTGATGCCCAAAGCAATGTCGACACGTGATTCCATTGAGCATGAGGTACTTTGGGGTGCTTTATGCAGCATCGAGCCAACGACAAGACGACCACTTTTCTCATCCACCTCTGAGACTTGACCAACGGTGCAAACCGTGGATCAAACAGCCAAATCAGCAATGGACATGACGACATTGGAATCTCTGCTGCCTCCCTTTCACCCTTTCAATGGACTCCTTACCCAAAAAGGCAACAGCCAATCCTCGTATCCTCGAATGCATAAAGAGGCGGCTTCTCCACTTCCACCGGTATTTCTGCCGTACTTGATGGATCGGTAGATGGCAGCGTAATCATGGGAGGCAGCCCGATCCACTCTGTTTAGCCAGTGACGACTTTCGAGGAGCAGGCGATGGGCTGCCTCCAGGGAGTAAGGGTCCACTCGCCAATGACCCGGGAGCACACCCGGATTTGCAAGCGCGCAAGCAGACTTGAGGCGCAGGAACGCCGATGAAACAGGAAGTCAGAAGGTGAGTAGCATGCAGTCGGCTATGATGAGCTTGGCTTTGGCTCTGTCCTACAGATCCCAGGGCCCTAGAAGCTTGATTGGAAGTTGTCACTCCGGCGGTCACCCGCAGAGTCGACTCACGCTTGACCAGAACGACGTTGGTGGGATGATCCCTGCGATAGGATGTGCGTCAAGTCTATGGACACTAAGGAAGCTTGATTGTCAGGTACTACGCAGTACTGCCCGTACAATACCATCGATCATCCTCACTCGTGCACTGCGACGTGCGGGAAGAAGGATGGACGGGGAGTCGCGATTGCGAGTTGATGCGTGGATGAAGCTGGGGACCCGAGGGTTAAGCCTGATCGGGCCAAGCGTAGGCGTTGCGAGTAAAGTAGTCATGGTCCCAAGTGAGCAGTTTTGCCTCCGAGCCATCTCAGCTCCATACCGCTGTTGCGTGTAGTACCCCGCCCCGTCTAATTTGTTGGAGGGAACGAAGCGTGTGGCAGGCATCGGGATTACTCTCCTCAAGGTATCTGATGAACTCCCCCATCGCCTGTTTGGTTCGCGCGTCTGCTGCTGGTGCTGCTGCTGGCTAGTCGCTGTGGCAGTCTCCTTGGGTCGCGACCGTGGATCTGCCTGCCCGGCCCCCTCCCTCACTGGCCTGATAGCACCACATCACCATGATTCTTCTTCTCATTTGCTGCCCAGCTGGGCCCTCTGCTTCACCTCTTTTGTCTCCGCCCTTCTCGCTGCATGCGATCCCTTTCTGCCCCGCTAACCGTGCTGTCATGGCAGGCTTCCCATCCAGTGGCGCCGGCCTCGCTGTGAGTGCATCGGCACGTGTGCTAAATATTCATCCTACCGCAAACTGCAAACGCTCTGATACGAGCAAATCGTCGCTCCGGCCTACCGGGACCTTGCGATTTCAGGTGAGCATACATCCATGCGCCTCAGACTTCATTGTCCCCTCGCCTTGTGGATGCTGCCCCCTGCACCTCTGTCCAAGCCAGAACGTTTCACCGTTGCCGCGCACCGCGCGTCAAGCCATCCTGCGTCACTCTTCCCGGCACATGTTACTTTCTATTCTCAAGGGCGCATGTTCTTTGGTGTCGATCGTACGGGACAAGATGCTAACGAATACATCCCCGTCCAGATGGGTTGCAGCAAAGCCAAATCGATATGAGTATGCCCGGTTGGCTCAACGATGCCCATCCACTCCCAAACGGCGACAATGGAAATGGCGCCTACAATCAATCTGCCGATCCTATGTCCTTCATGCAGAGCTCGACCACCTTCGACTATAACCGGCCACAGCAGCAGGACCTGCCTCAGCATTTGCAGAATGGCAACGTACGCAATGGCTCTCCAGCGTATCATAACCCTCAATATCAGACCCAACCCCTCATACCTTCGAAAAGATCGCGACCTCGGGAAGACAGCGTCGTGGCATCACCGCGGCAAGCACCTGGAGGACTACCCACCACGCGTTCGCAGACGCCGCAGCAGGGAGGCTACCCAAGTCTCCAAGGCTCTCTCAATGGGGTGCAACAATTCCAGGGCTCTACGCCCTACCAGCAATTCCCTAATCCCAGCAGCACTGCGAGTCAGTCACCGATCATGCAGAATCAAATGTATAATCAGCAGCAAGGCCCGCAACGTGTGCAAACCGTTTCGCCAGCGCTGTTCTCGCCACCTCCGCAAAGCTTCGGGCAGCAAGGTTCGCCCGTGTCCTCCGAGCATGGCAGTCGAAACAACACTCCGCACAATGGAGGTCAGAGCTACATGCAAGGCATGCAGTTTGGAGGCAATCATAGTCAGCCTTTCACACCTCCAACTGGCGCAAATCACATGGCGCCCATAATAGGACAATTTCCTCAAGGTTCTTCCAGTGTCCAACAGCAACACCAGATGTATGAAATGAGGCAGCAACAGCTCATGCGCCAGCTCCAGATCCAGAACGCTGCAAGACAGCAGGGAAGCCAATTGAATTCGTCAATGAACGCACCCAATCAGATGGCCAATCATCAGATGGCAGCCCGAGCTCAACAAATACAACAGCAACAGGCGATGATGATGAAGTCCGGGGGAAGTTCTGACCAGCTGGTCCGTACCGTTGCCTCCTTCATGCAACAACGAGGCCTCCAATTCAACCCTCACCCAACGGTAGCAGGTCGCCCAATTGGCCTGCTGCAACTGTTTACTACCGTCCTAAGGTTAGGAGGATCGAAGAAAGTTACGATGCAATCGCAATGGCCAACCGTAGCTCAGCACTTGCAGATCCCTCCAACACAGCATATGCTTGCTTCCCAGGAACTTCACGGCTATTGGCAGCACAACCTTCTTGGCTACGAAGTCTACTATATGCAGCAGCAGCGACAGCGTATCGTCAGTGAGCAGATGAAGATGGCAGCTCAGAACGGTGACCCTGGTACCGCACAGGGTCCATGGTCCCCTATGAAGCAAGCTATCTCATTGTCACCCGATCAGCAACTGCAGCGCCCAATGCATGCTCAAGCACCTATCCAACCTGAGTTCTCAAGTACGGTCAAGCATATGCCGGGCCAAATTCAAGACCCCGCCCAAGGCCAGCCCAATGGCTACCTTACACAGCAGCAAGTAAACCAAGGTAGACAGGCCTCTCAAGCACGGTCGAATCTGCAAACTCAAGCGAATTCTACGCCCCAGCGACGGCAAGGACCTCAAAAATCAGGAGCGCCCAGAATAAAAGAAGAGACGGCAACCTCACAGGAGAGGTCTGTTGAACCAAGAAGAAACGATAAAGAAGCCCCGAGGCAGCACGAAATAGGGGAGGTCTTTGAACCCACTATCATCCCGCATCCCGAGGATAGAGTGGCAGAAACGCACGGAGGTCTACAAGCTTACTGGTTTAAGACATCTGGCGCTGATCGGAGAGGGGAAAGCAGTGGGGGTGGTAAGGAGCTTGTCGACGAACTCATAGGCGCAAAACCACGGGCGCCTAACATGTTAGAGCTTGGACTAGTTGACATTCGAGCTCTCATATTATCTCTGCGATCAGGTCTACATGCCGAGGTACGTTTGGCGCTGGACACTCTTGCAACGATATCGCGAGATTCTGAACCCCTCCCGCTTCACAAATGCGAGGACCTGCTGGAAGTGTTGGTCGAGGGTGCGGAGGAGCAGCTTGATTTACTTGCGGAAAATGCGTCCGAAGTTTCTGACGACATCTTGATAAGTTCCTATGAAGATACCGTCCGCGGATGCGGAACCGAGGCTCAAGCATTGCAAGAAGTATTCGAGTATGGAACGCTGGAGTACGATCTCGACCGTGCAGTGGACAAGCTGTTATGTACCACGACAATTCTGCGCAACTTCTCAGACTCTCCCCAAAACGAGCCCGGATTGGCTGATTCGTCACTTGTCAGGTTCATGACGACGGCCATAAGATACCTTGGAACTCGCAATATGCTGTTACGATCCAACCAAAACACCCTTGATTTCAGCATAGACATTATCATACTCCTGAGCAATCTGTCGCAAGAAATCGATCTTCCAGGGAAGGAAGATGCTTTGAGCATACTTCATTTCTTGTTATCATTTGCGCCGTCGCCGCCACCAAGCAATGTCCAGGGCCCGGATCTGAATTTCCCCTCCTATGACCCACTTGTCCATCGTTATTACCCGTATGCTGTTGAAAGCCTAGCGAAACTCCTGGCCAGAGACGATCCGAATCGAACATTTTACAGATCAGTTTTTCTTGCCGATGCCGCCTCCTCACCACCGTACGACATACTCACACGCACTTTTGGTCTTGCAACAGCCGGGATCCCCCGACGCGACAATCCGATGTTCAGGAATCTAGTGCCATTCAGGGTCCCGATGTTGGCGATGGGACTATTGGCTGCCGAGATCATTGGTAACCTGATTCCAATCTCAGAACACAAGGTGCCTCGGTTTTGGCTCGCCTCTAAAGATGGTTTTGCATCAAGCCTGGTTGAGATTTGCTTCATGTATGGGAATTCCGTATACCTGCAGCCTCAACAGAACTCTAGAGGGATCAATGAACCGGATCCTAGAGGTTACGGCATGATTATCCGGCGTGGCATTGCACTGCTATTGAAGCTTGCCGAGCGAGCAAAGGACCCGGAGGCATCGTCTGCATGGCTTCCCTCTTCCGTCCTGCCTAAGAATGACCGCTTACTGCATGCTCTGTCTAATGGCGACTTGGAAAGTAATCTGCTACGACAAATTTGCATTTACGCGGGCATGGAGCTTTGAAGCGACATTGGATAGAGTAGGGTATAACAGGCGCTGTTCTGAGAGGATTGGGACTGCTCTGATCCATGGATTAAGGGTATCATATCGGACCGGCAAAAAAGCATCCGTGAGTGCGGAGCTGTACATTATGTTTAGCTTTGTCTTGGTATAGGAGGTAGGATACCACGAAGTTCGGCTTCGGCTTGAGAGCGCATTGGCTTTTGCGCTGTACAAACATTTACTGCTATATAGCAAACATAAGATACGATTGGACATTCAAAGCCCCTTATGCTGCAAATCTTGGTCTTCCCTGTATGCAAGCTAATCCCCATATCGGCTTCGCCAAACACATCTTTCACGATTATCGAATCGCATGGCCGTCCTCCGTATCTCGCCGTCCCGCCGCCTCGATCTGTCTTATTGGCGTGCTGCTGCACACGCTGCGATGAGGTAGTCGGTTTCAACGCTCACCAAAATTGCTCACAATACATTCAGAATTGCCGATCAAGCAGAAACTTTGAAACGTCCGCCTGCCTCCAACCCTATCCAGGTCAATCAGCTCAATTCACCTACAATACGTATCTGAAATCGAAGTTCCTACCTTAATAAGCACATGTCCCGTCAACTGATTCACCTTGACCTCCCCCTCCCCCAACCCCAACGCCTCCATCAAATCTCCCCTCAAAGCCTTCACATCCCCTTCAATCTTCCTCAACCGCGTCTGCTTCAGACTCCCTCCCCTCTTCGCAAGCTTGTAGACTGGTAATTGCTGTGAAGGGGTGCGGTGGATATGGTACGGGAGGCTCACTATCGCGTTGGGATCGGGGGTCGCAGGCGTGATGAGGGGTTTCGACGGGGAAGGGTGCCGCTTGGGACGGTTGTTGGGGTGGCCTTTGGTGCGCCGGAGTGAGGCGGGCGTGTGCTTGCCGGGGAAGACTTGGCGGGCGAGTTTGTTGGCGAAGGCGCTGGCTGCGGTGCGGGTTTGAGTGTGGGAGGGTGGAGGATGAGAAGCTGGGATCAAGAAAGTTTGGCGGTGGAGGCGGAGGAGGGAGGATGAGAGTGGGAGAGGGAGAGGTCGGAGGAAAGGGAGGAGGGGCGCAGATGCCATGGTGTCTGGTATGTAATGGATCAAGAGATGTTGTGTAAGTGATTCGAAGTTCATGAGGGATAATACCTTGATGTGATGTCCACTAGCGCACTCTGGGCTCACACTAGCAAAGGGAAATCTTGGCACTTCATCGAACTGTAATTTCCACTCGGCTTACTCGACGCTCGCCAGTAATGAAGGTTGGTACCTATTCCGATCACTTGCTTATTTAGCTGCTAGCATATGGCTTCATTGTGACCAGTGTCAAAGTGACGTGGATCGTAGCCAAGACGCCAACCTTTTTCTCATTCGGTCAAGCAAATCATAAGGTAGGTGTTACAAATATACGAAAGCTGGGAGGCTCCATCCATGATCATGTAGGCATACTTCGTGTTTGATCCGTGGGTGATCTACAGGTCCGCTCAGTGCGCACTTCTGTAGCGCTCCATGACATGATGAATCTCGCATCTTCTGGACGGGCTATTCATTCAGATCAGTCACTATCTGATGTGCTTCTGGTCCATTCGTTTTACACGCCCGGTAATGGGGGGCGGCATGTGCGGTCATTATTGGGCAGCTTCCGGTGTTTTTGTCCTACGCGAGCAAGAAGTGAAGTCTCATGTCTTACGCACTTCGACGTAAAACGTTTTCACACTTCTACAGAGCATTGAACCCAGAATATTTGCTTCAGGAACGGAAGTCAACTCGATAATATCAGGACATGGACTGATCAATTATTACTTCCGCAACGTGCCTGAACCGCCGCACAATCATCCTTATCGCGTTGAGCCTATCCAAGTGGTGGGCTTCCCTGCATCATGTCCTGCATCGGGTGTCTGCCACCCATCACCATGCGCCGAGACCGAGCCAAAAGAGCCAAAGCTGCAAACCCTGGCACACTCATTAAGTCCCCTCCCCAACGTGAGTCTCTGGCCCAGTAGCCCTTCTGGCTGTGTCTGAGAATGCGTGCACTTCTAAATTCGTGCGGCGATGCTGACCCAAGATGACAGATCCAATCTCTGCTCTAAGTGCTGTCGCCATAGCATTGCACGCTGCTAACAAGGTCTACAATTTGGTAGAGGGCATACGAGACGCCCCACGTGAGATACAGACCGTTTCCACCGACTCAAAGTGTATCTGCGATACCCTAGATACCCTCAAGCGCTTCCTGGAAGATTCCAAGGGCGACCTTCCAACAGAAATTTTACAAAGCTTGCACATACCTTTGGATCATACGCGAGCCGTGCTGGAAGCGCTGCTTGTCAAGCTTAAGCCCTTCGTGACAAGCAAAGGAGAATTAAAGACATCAAAGCTGGGCGCAATAAGATGGTCCTTTTATCAGAAAGACGTCCAACAATTAGGAGAGCAGCTGAGCAATCGCAAGTCAACGCTCAACATGGCATTAGCAGTCGTCAGTGTGTAAGTTCAGCTTCGCTTTCCTGTTCCCCTATAACATGATTCTTTCAGTGGGTATGGGAAGTCATGGCCGTCGTACAGCACACGAAAGTCTCACTTCCTACCCGCGGCTGTTTGGATTCTGTTAGTTCCGTTGATTCTGTTGATGCCAATAATTATGACAATGTCGAACAATTTCAACGAATTCGGAACTTGGAGCATTCTAGATTCTCACAATGCCGACAATCCCAATGAATCCTATTAGGCTTTTGACATTCAGTACCCCGATCGTGAGTATTGAGAGCCGCAAATTGACTATTTGTGACGAGTACAGGGCCGTGACTGATTTCCATGCCCAATCATGCGCATCAGGTCAACAGAGAGAGCTGACGCCAACCAGAATCAAAACCGCCGACATCAAGAACGACACCTCCGACATCAAGATCGACACCTCCGAGATCATCGATTATCTGAGAAGACTCGAATTGGACAAGAGGCTAGGTCCAGAGAAGCCAGAAAACTATATCGGGGCGGATGAGGCCGGCAATCAGCGCTCCGACCCACGAATGCAGAAAATCAACTTTGCGTTGACAAGATTCCTTGAGACTGCATCCACCACTGTAGACTCTCTGGTCCAGTCTCCTTGGGCTTCACCGACAATTGCTGCACAAATCTCGGCTTACGAGGACGAAGATGAGGACGAAGATAACATAAACCTCGTACATGCGCCGGCGTTGGCAAGAGAAAATACCGAGGCGGAGATTCACGACATTCTCACGAAAGAGTCCGCCGCCTTCCTGAACGACGATGGGCAGAGTGCCCTTCACCTTGCTGCGACGCTGGACGAGTACATGACCGGAGACGTGCTTCGACATGGCGTTGATATAGACATTGATATCCGAAATCTGGACGGCGAGACACCGCTCATGTGTGCGGTCAGGACGGACAAGAAGGAGATTGTGCCTTTATTGCTAAAAAACAATGCCAATGTCAACGTCAGAGCTAGCGAGAGCGGACATACCTGCCTTCACCTTGCCGCAGAAAAAGACAAGACTGGCATCATAACCCGGCTTCTTCTGAAACGGGGTGCGGATTTGGAAGCCACGGATGAGATAGGACTTACTTCGTTATCCGCTGCAGCATTTCATGGCAATGATGTGGTGGCTCGGATATTGCTGGAGCAGGGCGCCGATCCACAAGCCAGTGAGGCCCTACATTATGCCACAATGCGTGGAAATCATGCTTTCATGGCCCGCCTTCTGAACCCAGGAGGACCCGATTTCGAGGCGTTTTATGAAGCCTCTTCCTACGGGTTTTCTACTCAGCCTGGGCGGGATACTGTCGCCAAACGGCGCGTGTTCCTGGTTCGCATGCTCCTTGACCATGGCGCTGACGTTCATGCCCGGAACAGCAAGGGTTTCACACCACTGCAAATCGCAGCCGCGGCTGCACAAGGACCGCTTGTTGAAATCCTGCTGGAGCAAGGCGCCACTGCAGAAGGAGTCACAGTCATATGTGCATACTGGGGTCTTAGTGCCAGCATCGTCAAGCTACTCATAGAGAAAGGCGCAAACATCCACGCGACAGACAGTCGATGGAACAAACCAGCACTGACATGGGAAGCAGAAGTTGGTTCACCGGCAACGATGGAAGTCCTCCTGCAGCACGGCGCCGACGTGCATCACCACGACAAGCATTGCTCGGCGTTGCTCTATGCCAGCGGCAACGCCCGTGTCGAAGCGGTGCAGCTTCTCCTCAACGCTGGCGCTGATTCCAACCAGCTATCCCATGAAAACAAAACCTCACTTCTCGGACTCGCATCCGGATCCGATCGCTATTTCCTTGCGGGGCGGTGGTGGGAGCCCAGCGCTGCCGACCGCAAAGCTACAGCCATCTTGCTGCTCGACGCGGAAAACGGTTGCGATCCCGACGCCAAGGACGTCTATGGACGAGCCGCGATACACTATGCGGCAAGTAATGGATGGCTGGGTGTCGTGGAGGTCATTGTGGATAGAGGAGGAGGCGATTGGGAGATTCCTGATGACAAGGGTCTCACTCCGCTGGAACGTGCACAGCAGTGGGGACACCTGGACGTGGTCAGATTCCTCAAACGGAAGAAGCTCATGAGGGAGGAAGCGCGTGACGAGCAGCCCGGCTGTGTAGCTGGAGCCTCGGAGGAGGTGTCTGAGACTTGATGGAAATTCATTGGACATCCATCTTGGCCGAGGGAAGGTTGTGGCAGTCATTACTATTGAAACTAAGCATATACGATACAAGTGGGGTGCTGGCACTTGCTGGTCATGATCGAAGAGCGCCAATATCTGATGAAGTTGTGGTAGAGTATAAGAGGTTCCCCGACTCTGCCAGCATGGTCACATATACTAAAAATGTTCAGTATTGTCAGAATGATGGGCCGAGACTTTGTGAAGAACAATGGCGAGAACATGAAGAATCCAAACAGCTGGACAGTGGACGAGGGGTCAACAACTCCTTGGCTGCCAAGACGGATATGCTGATTTAGCATCCCAAGGATACGTAGGGCTGCGGTTTGAAGCCTATAGATTTGATCTAATTACCCATATATCGACCTTCCTCCCGGCGGCTTGAGCCTTCCCCCTTTCCGTAATCCTAAAGTTTTTTCATAGCAAAACTAACATTCATACCCATGATCAACAATGACGTCCATTCTCACTCTTTTCCATGACGCGTCAAAGCATTGCAGTGTTGAATGCTGGAGGGCACATGGAATTTCCCAATAATCGTAGGGAGGCGCTGCAGACCTGTTCATACCATGCCCGGTGGTGCCCCGATCCCCAGACCAGGAGACATAGCGCCGAGCACCGGTCCGGGCAAGAGGGTGTTGTTTCCTCCGGCTTCCGAATCCAAGGACGCATCGTACGATGAGTCCTCGCGCTTCAAGATCCTACTGTGGTGGTAGCTCTCTTCATTGTTCCTCTTGCCTGCGACCATGATGGATTCCGGGATCGGGGGCGCATCCTCGGCGCCTTCCATGGGCGTCGACGGCGCGGTGTTGGAGTCATAGAAGCTCGCGCTTCTCACCAAGGGGCTGGGGCTGGTGGGGGTGCTGCTGCTTCGCATCCGCCTCAGCACTCTTTCGTTTACTGTCTGTCCGGATACGGAAGCGGCGACGACGGTAGAACCTGCGGAAGCGGTGGGTGGTGGTGTTGGGGAACATGTCCGGAGTAGAGGGTGGATGTGATCTTCATTTCTGAAGGTGTGGGGATGGTTGGACGTGCCTGTCGTTATCGTCGCTGAGCGGTCTCTAGATGAAGGGCGTGAGTCACTGACTGAGGGTTAAGGGAGGCGCGAAGGTGGTGGGCTAGGTAAGGGGTCGATGTTGAAGAAAGGACCTTCCATAGCTGTCGCTGGGGAGGGCGAGCGGCTTCCCGGTATGGGCTTCAAGCCTTCCCGTTGGAACCCTAGAATCGGACGCGAATGAAGGACTGTCTCTCGCATGGCCCGCGCCACATTGGAAGTGTCCCAGGAATCAAAAGCAGATTCCTGACTGGGCCGATATGGCGACGGAGACTCGAATGAAGGACGGTTGAGAGACACGGATGAGTGGTTGGCGGAGCGGCGAGGAAAGGAGTGTTGCCGGCTTAAGAGGGGGTTGCGGGCTGAAAGTGGACACTTCAGCGAGGATGAAGAACAAAGCGAGGGCGAATTCATAATCGATGATGAGGGAAAAGATACTGAGGTCTCTCGGAAAGGGTTTGAGCGAGTTGTCGCCGAGGTACCTGGTCACCTAGCCTCTTCCATTTCTGTGGACATTGCTTTGATTGATTCGACGGGCTGATGATGGTGAGTGAGCTTCTCGTTTCTCGAGAAGAGGTGGCTGGCAAGAAAGTTTATCTGCGAGATGATGGACGCGACCCAGACACCGAGAGTTAGGAGAACGAAGGTCAGCGGTTGTATGCCCAGAATGGTGCTGGTGATTTTGTCAATGAATGCTCTTGACCAACTAAGGGCGACGCCTTCAATTTTGCAGCAATCGCTGCTACAACAACGGACAAATACACAAGGATTTGTGTTCTCGGCTTCGTAGCAATAAACCTTCTCCGCCGCGGGTTGACGACGGAAGTTTTGAATTAAGAGAAGACAAAGTGTACATGATCGAAAGTACTTGCCCAACTGCAGCGACGAGTGTCAGAGCGAATGCTTGCTGATGTATTGAAGGAAAGGTCTGCGATGAGAATGAAAGTGAATGCCGTCGTTGCAATGCCTAGAATAATCGCAGGGACTGCGGACAACGCTATTATTGCTTTCCGGGCCATCGGCCCTCGTGGTCATCCGTTGGATCTCTCTCCCAAATCGCCTTCCTATATTTGAGATCTTAGATGGAAATTGCCTGTCGGAGTGCTTTTGGAGGCAGAGTAACACAAGCGAGGTTTACTGACCAGGTGGCTGGTGGTGAGATTTTGTGTTTGGTAATCACTCTTGATACCTGAACATCATCATCGTGACATGTGAAACAGCTTGAACCCTGATAAAGGAGGCATATGAAGGTCGCAGAGCTTAAAAAGCTGCGAATTTATCGACAGTGAGACATCAACAATGCGTGAGACAAGCTTGTTTCCCCCGGAGTATTATTCGCGCAGTCAGTAAGGGGCACGGAAACGCACTTCAAAGTACAACCAGATTGGCGAGGTTGAGCTCCGGGCACCGGCCTGAGCTTTTCCCCGGTGGATTACGAAAAGAGACGGTAATACATATGTAGATGCCGCAATGGACAATCGCGATTCGTGACGAGCGAAATAGAAATGCCACAAATGGGGAGAGGCCGAGGCTTTTTGTGTGGCGTGGTTTCGCGTCGGAGGATTGTTGCGAGTGTCAGAGCTCCCAAACACGGCGGAGGAAAAAGAGCTTGAAAACGAATGACAGGTAACTGGAGATGCTGAAGGAGAAGGAGAAGAACTAGGAGAAGAGCAAGAGAAGAAGGAGAAGAACTAGGAGAAGAGCAAGAGAAGATGGAGAAAGAGGTCTGCTGCAGAGATTGGAGGCGGGATGACCACATTTCGCAGTTCTAGGATGAGGTTCGAGCGTATTACATCCCTCGCTGCAGCTCCTCACAGTGTCCCATTCAGGATGCAGCTTGTTAAGCGCAGTGTTTGCTTCGAAGGCGGAGAGCGGGTAAGTTGTGTGGAGCAAATCCTTCAGTCGTGTGCTGGGGGCCGAACGGCGGTGACGGGAGGATGAGAGTGAGAGGGAGAGAGGTCGGAGGAAAGGAGGAGGGGCGCAGATGCCATGGTATTGGATATATAATAGGCCAGCAAATGTTGTGTAAAACAGCTTGAGAGATAGTACAGGTACCTTGATGTGATGTCTACTAGCGCATCCTGGGCTCGCGAGCAAAGGAAAATCTTGGCACGCACCCAGAATACTTGACAACCGCAAGTGGTAGTCAACTCCACCACCAGTTCTAGTTGTGCCTTACCAAGCCTTTCAGATATAGACGCATTCTTCGATCGCCATCATGACAGACAACAAGCCCCTATCAGCAGAAGCCCTAACGAACGGCACCGTCTCTCGCCCCCCAACCAAAACCGCCGCCGAAATCGCCGCAGAGCATGATCTCCTCCCCAAGCTGATCCCTCACCTCGACCGCCACCTAATATTTCCCCTGCTCGAATTCCTGTCTGGAGAGGAAGTTGATGATTCAGAGATCCTGAAAGCGAAATATGAACTCCTCAAACAGACCAATATGACAGACTACGTCGCGGCACTATGGCAGAAAATGAACGACAGTGACGAGGTGCCTGAGGAGTTTCGTAAGAAGAGGGAAGAAGTCCTGCAGAGATTATCGCTGTTTCAGGAGGAGACCACAAAGATTGATGAGCTGCTTGGTGACGAGAGTGTCACGTCGAATTTGCGGAGCGATAAAGTTGCCAATTTGAAGTTCCTGGAACAAACGCATGGTGTCACGACCGAGATGGTAGATATGCTTTACGACTTTGGGCGATTTCAGTACAGCTGCGGTGATTATGGAAATGCTGCGCATTTACTGGACCAATTCCGCATTCTCTCCACTGACAACGATAAAGCCTCCTCGGCCACTTGGGGAAAGCTAGCATCAGACATCCTGACCACAAATTGGGAAGTCGTGATGGAGGAGGTCAACAAAGTCAAGGAATCGATAGACACAAAGCTCTTCAACAACCCACTCGCGCAACTCAAGCACCGCACATGGCTAATCCATTGGGCACTCTTCCCCTTCTTCAACTACGAAACCGCTCGCGATCTACTAAGCGACCTCTTCTTCTCCCCAGCCTTCATCAACACCATCCAAACAGACTGTCCCTGGATACTACGCTACCTCGCCGCCGCAGTGATCACAAACCGCAGCCGCACGCGCAACACAGGGCAGTACCAGAGGCAGCTTAAGGACCTTGTGCGCGTGGTCCGGCAAGAAGGCTACGAGTATAACGATCCGGTGACCGAGTTTGTCAAAGCGCTGTTCATCGACTTCGACTTTGAGGAAGCGCAGAAGAAACTTGGCGAGGCGGAGGAGGTGCTGAAGGGAGATTTCTTCCTGTCGGCTACCGCCGATGCCTTTGTGGAGGCGGCAAGGCATTTGATTAGTGAGAGCTATTGCAAAATTCATCAGAGGATAGATATCAAGTACGCCCTTTTCCCCTTTGGTTCTCATTTGTATTCTATGATGCATTGGTTAATCGTTTCACAGAGACCTCTCCGCGCGCCTCGGCCTCAACCAAGACGAGGGCGAGAAGTGGATTGTAAACCTGATCAGAGATACGCGCATGGACGGCAAACTCGATTATCAAGAGGGAACGGTGCTGATGAATCACCCTGCGAATTCGGTCTATCAGCAGGTCATTGAGCGTACGAAGGGTATGCACTTTAGGACCAGTGTTCTAAGCGCTGCTGTCGCGAAGTAGGAAGAAGGGCTGTTATGAGGGGAATGAAGCCGCCAGCGCCCGTCGGAGAAGACAGTGGATTGCATACAGAGAGGAAGCGCGGCGTATGGAGTCTGGAGAATGCATGAAAACGCTGGATGTCATCCGTAGCCCCAGCGTAAACTCTGGGAGGAGTGAATTGCGAATTTCTAGACAGAGAAGCTTTGCTCAATCACCCCACCATTGATCGATACGTCTTCCTCCACTCTCGATGACTGCTAGGTTTTCGCATAAACTAAAGAAGGCATAAATTATTGAATATGCATTAAATTTTTTGGAAAGGGATAGAAGCGCAAGGCCAATAATTCGAGCGGAGTACGCTTCGACGGAATGAAGTCTCTTTAGACACCTCCGCAACAGGCGACTCTGAACAAACCCAGATACTTGCTAACATAAACCGAAGTGCAAAACCCGTCAACAATCACACAACACCATTTCAGATATCTCGACTAACACAGACCCATCCGGCAAAGCGTCATTGAGTCTTTCAATGCCTCGGTCGAAAAGCCCGTTGCCCCTAGCAACCCCAAAGCTTTCTAATTCATTCTCAACGCCCTCTACGCCCGCTCGATCGACTAACGACAGCAATCTCAGCTCCCAAAATGACTATTCGTGTCGTCGCCCGTATCCGGCCCTCCCAGCCCCACGAACTCTCGAAAGACGTCATCGTCTCCCCTGCCAGTACCACTCCCTCCGCACCCTCCACTCTGATCAAGATCCCGAACCCCAAGAACGCCTCGGAAGACTTCACTTTCGCTTTCAGCGGCGTCTACGGCCCTGAAGCGACGCAGCAAGAAGTCTTCGATGCGGAAATCGCACCCACAATTAAGCATATTTTTGGCGGGTTCGATGTCACGATCTTTGCCTATGGCGTCACAGGCACGGGGAAAACACATACGATGCGCGGGGGTAGGACACTTGCGGAGAGAGGCGTGATCCCGAGGTTGTTGAGCGGGATCTATAGAAAGAGCCGGAAGATGCAGAAGGACTCGGAGGGGGAGGCGAGGGTGGAGTTGACGCTGAGTTATTATGAGATCTACAACGACAGGGTGTTCGACCTGCTGAAAGCGCCGGAGAATCGCACGAGTGCGGGGCTCCCGTTGAGGGACAGTGGGGGTAAGACGGTGGTGGTGGGGCTCACGGAACGGCCGTGCGAGAGCTTGAAGGAGTTTGAGAAGTTGTATGATGAGGCGAATGTGAACCGTTCGACCAGCGCAACAAAGCTGAATGCGCATTCGTCGAGGAGTCATGCGATTCTGAGGATCAATATTGCGGTAACGATGGGGGATGAGACGAGGATCAGTACGGCGTCCGCGATCGATTTGGCGGGGTCGGAGGATAATAGGAGGACAGAGAATGGGAAGGAGAGGCTTGTGGAGTCGGCGAGTATCAACAAGAGTTTGTTCGTCCTGGCGAAGTGCGTGGAGGCTATCAGCAACAAGCAGAGGGCACCGTATCGGGAATCGAAGATGACAAGGATCCTTTCACTGGGACAGAACAACGGGATGACTATTATGATTCTGAATTTGGCACCGGTTAAGTCATTTCATCTTGATACCCTCAGCTCGTTAAATTTTGCGAACCGGACGAAGAAGATTGAAGTAAGGGAGGTGGAGAATGAGCCGGTTTTCAAGGGCTGCCCTCGAGTTGTGCCTTCTTTCAGCGGACCTTCGATGCAACGACAGCCGCTCAGACCGTTGGCGAGTACGGTACACAACGCGACAGTGCACGCTAGGAATCCCGCGAAGCATGGAGACAAGCAAGGGGACAAGCCTCCCAAGGCCTTTTTCGTGTACTCTGATCGAGCGCAGTTGTCCAACTCTTCGACTCGTCCAAGGCCTTCGGAAATTCCAAGGCGCGCAACACCGGTAAAGCGTTCTTCTGACGCTCTTTCGGCAAGCACTCTGCGTCCGGCGAAACGAAGAAGTCCAGCCCGCCCTGCTCAGATAGCGAAACCCCAAGATGCTATTTCGAAGGATTCTCTGGATGAGATCATCGAAAAGAAAGTCACTGATATATTAGCTGCGCGGGCGCTAGACCAGCCTTCCATTGCTCCACAGCCAGAGATCAGCGAACAAGTGCAGAGACGGCTTGAACTACTCGAACAAAAGATCGAAGGGAAGGACGACGGCAGAGAACAGGGATTGACGTTCTTGCTCATGGCCAAACAACACGCTGTGAGAGGTGAGGACATGAGTGCACTACGGATGTACACGCTGGCAAAAGAGTACTTCCCCGACAACGCGAAGCTTGATACGAAGATCCAGCGACTAAGAAGGAAACTCGACGAAAGGAAAAGCCAGCAGCAGAACGCCAAACCTCTTCCATCCAAAAGCGAGACCCTGCAACTGCCTACATGTTCACGGACCATAACGAAGGTCAGCCAAAGCATGTCAGAGGATGACGAATTCCACGACCCTCCCGAGCCAGTCAGCGATGTTGGACATGAATCGGCTGGTAGCTCCAAATATCGTTCCAAAGCGACGAAGAAGCCGAGAGCTCAGCCCACAAAAACATCCTTACGTGTATTCAACGACCCGTCCGACTTCGGCTCGGCTCCGACCCCTCGGACGAAGCAGCTACTGGATATTGTCAATAGACGTGACATCGCACAAATACGACTGCTTAAAGGCGTTGGAGCCAAGAAAGCCGAAGCGATCCTTGAGGCGCTATGTGCAGGCGAGGAGGATGAGGATGAGCTTCAAGAGCGGAAGGTTCATAGTCTAGCGGAGCTGGGTAGGTTCAAAGGGGTTGGTGCCAAAACAGTGGAGAACATGAGGTCGGGACTTGGAGGTCTATCAACATGATCCGGGAAATTTCCTTTCAATGCGGTGGTGGGATTGATTCAGCGAGCATAGCGAGGTGTTGCTTGCAAAGTATCGCACTCTAGCTTAGAGTAAAGCTTGAGAGGGTTCACGGACGTCAACGGTATAATTTGAGTATACGCCCAGACGGGTGGCTGGCATGGCCCCATACCCTCGGTAGTTTTAGCCTGGAACCAGCTTCTGCGGCTCTAGTCCCACATCCGCTGCTTACCAAGAAAACAATGCCTCGGTTGTTGTCTCGGCTTTTGTGCTCCTACTCCGAGTACCAGTCTCGTCCGATCTACCCGTGCGAGTAGCGATATGTATTTCTACTCATCATCACCCAGGCCAGGCCAATTTGTAAGCTCTGTTCCGTACTCCTCGTGTGAATTTTCTTCTAAAGTGCTAGCTGACAGGACCAGAAAATAGAACTCTGTTGCGTTGGCTGCGATTCGCGAACGCATCTTTGTTGTACATCACATCAAAGGGCGACGCTTTTGATACAGTGAAGCCTGACCACCGAACCATTTCCACACCATCATGGCCAGCTCAAGTAGCTCCGACGATGCTACAGGCATTGAGAAGAGAACCACTACAAACATCCAACGTTCGCCCTCGCGTCGCACTTCCAATTCCGAGATGTCGAAAACGGAGGCGAATATTATGCCTGATACGGCGCAAGAGCGCGCAGATGTAGACATTGAGAACGGAGAGCCGCAGACAAAGGAACAACAACATTCAGGAATGGGCCCTGGTGACTTCCCTGACGGTGGTCTACAAGCATGGTTGGTGGTGTCCGGGGCATTCTGCTCTCTGTTTTGCAGCTTTGGATGGATCAATGGTGAGTGCTGATGCTTTGGGCTTAGGGGTGCGATGCTGATGAGGTTAAACTGTAGCCATTGGGGTTTTCCAGGCTTACTATGAGACTCACCAATTGGCCGGGTACTCCTCAAGCGAGGTTTCCTGGATACCATCTTTGGAGGTTTTCATGATGTTCGTCGGAGTATGCCTCGACCCTCCTGAAGACGGAGTGATGTCCAAAGCTTCCTACTGACCAAGCTCCAGGGCCCAATCTGGGGAAAGCTCTACGATTCGCACGGGCCACGATATCTTCTTTTGACTGGATCGCTTTTGCACGTTTTCGGGCTTATGATGACCTCTATCAGGTAAGTCTGCTAGTCCAGAAGCAACAGGTCAATGTACTCACGGCCGCAAAGTACTGAATATTATCAATTCCTCCTCGCTCAAGGCAAGCCTCATCCTCTGTCCATGATCGGCTCCTCGCTAACAGCTATGCAGGAATTTGTTCTCCAATTGGCGCCTCGATGATCTTCTACCCATCAATGTCCTCAGTAGGTACCTGGTTCAAGAAGAACCGGGCCCTTGCCTACGGTATCATGGCCTCGGGCTCCTCGCTTGGCGGTGTCATCTTCCCCATCATGGTCCAACGCCTCATTGCCCAAACCTCCTTCGGCTGGTCCATGCGCGCCGCCGCCTTCCTCATCCTCGGCCTTCTTATCTACGCCAACCTCACTATTCGCTCCCGCCTTCCCCCAAACCCCACACCCTGGTCCCTCCGCGAATTCATCTCCCCCCTACGCGAGCTTCCCTTCTTCCTCGTCGTCCTTGCATCCTTCTTCTTCTTCTTTGGCCTCTTCCTTCCCTTCAACTACATCATCCTCTACGCCGAGGCCAACGGCATGAGCTCGCGCCTCGCCTCCTACATGCTCGCCGTCCTCAACGCCGTCTCCATCTTCGGGCGTACCCTTCCCGGCTGGATCGCGGATCGCGTAGGCCGCTTTAACACCATGATCATCATGTGTTTCCTCTCCTGCATCCTCGTTCTCGGCCTCTGGCTCCCCTCTCGAGGTAACGTACCCATCATCCTCTTCGCAGCCTTCTACGGCTTCTCCTCCGGCGCCATTGTGAGTCTCGCCCCGGCATGCGTGGCGCAGATTTCAGACATCAGGAAAATTGGTGTCCGCGTAGGCACGATGTTCGCGACCATCAGTGTGGCGGCCTTGGTGGGGAATCCAATAGGAGGAGCGCTGATCACGGCGGAAAGGGGCGGGTATACGCATCTGCAGATCTTCGGCGGGGTCATGATGTTTGCTGGTGGAAGTGTGTATGTCGGTGCTAGGGCGAGTTTAGTGGGGTGGAAGATTGGGGTGAAGGTCTGATTAATCTGAGGAAATGCGTCGCATTGTAAGAGGATTTTCTGCTGGCTGTTGCATCGTTTCGGTGGGCATTCCTAGGCGTCAAGATGTGGCTGTCTGACGTGCATTGGATGATTATGTAAAAGGTCCTCTGGTGGGAATGCTCGTCGTACGGTTTTCTTCTAGCTGGATATCCCAAATTCTTATAATATGATTCCACATGGTCATCTTGGGATGTTCCGGAGGACTACTTCTCTACCCATCCTGATGAACGTTCTATCGAGTCCAGGAAAGTATCGTTCAATGTATCGAAGTATCACACGGGTTGACGACTCGACGACTTGACGACCTGACGGGTATTGAACAAATTGGTAATCATTTCGAGCAATTCAACCAGCTAAGTTGGAGCATTGAGCAATGATTCTCCTTGATCTAAAGGCACCTGAAATTGTCGTATGCAGTCAGTTATCGAGCCAATGCATACCAGGATCCATACGTCGAATTAAGCTATAGATGAAAGGGGTTATTCTTGGTACTTTTTGAAAGCAACCGTGCATCGCGGCGCTCTAGAATACAGTATGTACACGGCAGCGGAGTGGTTTCACCTAGCGACGATGAAGCTCGCCTAATCATACAGACGCTTTTTCCTGCCTCACGATCACCTCGTTGATGACTCGGTTTCCTTAGCGCTCTCGAACTTCACCTTCCCATCTGGCCCCACGCTCGCAGTGGTCATGCGTGTGCACTGTGCATTCGACGGTGGTGTGGTCTTCTCGCTAGGCAGGTCCTCTGACTCAGCTGTCTTTGGCAGTAAATTCATGACCGAGGTTCCTGGAGCAACTTCTGCCACCTCATTGACGTCTCGGTTCGAAAATACATCGTTGAGCCTAGCAGCACGCGTTTGCAATAAAATCGTCGTGGGCCCATGGAATTGAAGGAAGAGCTGACATATTAGAGGAATGTTTTGAGTGGAGGATGGGTGTTGCCTTACTCTATCACCCCATATTGTTCTCCTTGACCAGGTTCGTAAAGTGTAGAGTAGCTTCTTGATGTTGAGCCATGTAGGCGATCCTCGCATCACTCTGAAGAACTTGGTGTCAGGTATCCAACCTGATACATCAAGCCGAGGCACTTGAAAGCGTAAGGAGGTTGACTTCAAGCGGTATGGGGATGGTGGAGTAGCGTTCATAGTGTAGGCGACCACATTACTACCACATTATTAGACCTAATAGATGACAATATCAGAAAGGACGAACCTTGGGTGAGCGACGTAGTCCTCCCCAGCTTTGAGCACGAGCTCGCATATCGAGCCTCTACCACTCAACGCAAGCAATCCTCGTCCTGTGACTTCCGAGTTACCCCAATGCGCCAGGCTCTTGACCATTTAGCTTCTCTTGTCGACCATGCAATCGTTGACTGAGGGAAGCATACCATTGACCGGTTCACGGTAGGTCGTACCGAAAGCGTTTGTCCAGTCCATGCAAGGAGTGCCTTCCCAGCCAACATCCAATCCAACGAGCCATCCAGGTGAACGACTGCCAAAGAGGTCGACGAGGATTTAGCGGATATCAGTGCTGTGATGGGCGTCGGAGAAGCTATTCGTTGGTAGAGGAAGGGGATACGGAGAGCGGCTCGTCGGAAAGGTTCAAGTATTGAGAGTGTAGAGACGGCCTAGATGACGTAAGCACTTTCTTGAAGGCCTTTGAGATGTGGGTGGGTTACGTTATCCGCCTTTCCTCCTACACCCACAAGGGTACCACGGCGGGTATAGAGGTTCTGTGAAGGGGAGAGTGACACCGAGAGGAGGGGCTCCGAAGCCGCGATGATATCGAAGGTCGCGTCTTGATTGGCACAATCAGTCTCTGTTTTATGGGTAGAGCTCGCCCAATCTCACCCAGCGTTGCAGCGCTTGAGGTAGAAGTCTCGGACGCTGGAATGTCAACGTTGGCCGAAGGCGATGCAGCTATTTGAAATGTGCGTATCTGAAGAATCGAGCGATACTGGGCGACGCGAGTGCCAGAATGACATGTTCTCCCCCACCAAGCTGGAGCTTTCGAGGTTGGAGGCATTGTTTCGTCCTCACCATAGAGCTTCAGCTTCTCCGTCGTTTTCGTTTTGGCTCTTCGGCCCAAGCTCATCCTTGCTGCATCGGCCCGAACCTTGTTCTTTTTTCCGAGCCCGCCGAGCTTCCAGAATTTCTGCAATTCGACCCATGTCATGACGAGCTTTCCATCGCGCTTTAAAACTTGTACCGGCGAAGTCTTATGCCTCTTTGTGCTTTCGATATGGACCCCATGGAACGTCACTTAAGAACACATCGATGACTTCGCATCTCTGGTGCCTCTTTCCAAAGTTCGACAGACAAGCATCATGTTTCGAGCTGGAATCTTGCACAAGGTCCATCTGCTCCACCAGAGACCGTCGGGCTCGCTTCATCGATGCCTAAGACCTCGAACAAAGCTGTTGTATCAGCCATTAAGCTACAACGCGATTCTGAGACAGAAAGCAAGGACATCGCCTTTGTCGCTCGAAGGCTCGACACCGTCGAAAGCGGATTCGGCAGAGAACATCAAACCGGAAGGCGTGCAAAGACCCCCGGATGTGAACTCTGATGGAGGGCCTAAGACAGACGGACTCCTCACGGAGCAAACGGTGTCAAACAAAGAGCAGAGGAAGGCCGATTGGGCTATCATGAAAGAGATGGTGCAATATCTGTGGCCGAAAGTAGAGCTGAGAAGACCGAAGCCTAAGAGACATACCTGACAGATACTCAGGGAGATATGGGTACCAAAGTCAGAGTCAGTACTGCTATGGCTCTACTGGTTGGCTCCAAGGTAATGCTAGGACACCGGCAAATAAAGCTCGAAAGGCTAATGTTATGATAGGTACTCAATGTGCAAGTCCCTTTCTACTTCAAGAGTATAGTCGACTCGATGAACGTAGATTTTACAGCGCTTGGCGGCACAGCTTGGACCGTCGCTGGGTCAATGATCGTGGCATGTATGACAGCATATTGCCTCCGCTATCCAGCAGCTGATACTGTTTAGACGGGGTCACTAGAATAGGCGCCGCAGTTCTTCAAGAACTACGAAATGCTGTTTTCGCGAATGTCGCCCAGAAAGCCATCCGCCGGGTAGCTTGCAACGTTTTCGAACACCTCTTGCGACTTGATCTTAACTTTCATCTCTCGAGACAAACGGGAGGCCTCACACGTGCTATAGACCGCGGAACCAAAGGTATCAGCTTTCTGCTGACCTCAATGGTCTTTCACATCCTCCCCACTGCGTTGGAGATATCGATGGTCTGTGGTATATTAGTGAGTTTTACCTTGTCGCTAATGCGGGCGTTCTGCTGATTTTTGGAGACGTACCAGTATGGCCCGAAGTTTGCGCTCATCACCGCAGGCACAATGGTGGCCTATACAGCATTTACAATTTTTACAACCTCATGGCGAACGAAGTTCCGAAAGTCGGCCAATGCTGCCGACAACGATGGGGCCACAGTAGCCGTCGATTCGCTCATTAATTTTGAGGCCGTTAAGTACTTCAATAACGAGAAGTATGAGGTCGGTAGATACGACGCGGCTTTGAAAAATTACGAAGACGCATCCATCAAAGTCACTACGTCTTTAGCCCTTCTCAATTCCGGCCAGAATCTAATCTTTTCTAGCGCCTTAGGCGCTATGATGTATTTAGCAGCAATCGGGGTTGTCGATGGAACCTTAACCGTCGGTGATCTAGTCATGGTTAACCAGTTGGTATTCCAACTCTCAGTCCCCCTCAATTTCCTTGGATCAGTCTATCGGGAACTCAGACAGTCTTTGTTGGACATGCAGACCTTGTTCAACCTCCAGAAAGTCAACGTTGCGATCAAGGAGCTACCTAATGCCAAGCCGCTTCAACTGACTCGTGGCGGAGAGGTCAAATTCGAGAACGTGACATTTGGCTACCATCCGGACAGGCCGATCCTGAGAAATGTAAGTCTTACGATTCCAGCAGGACAAAAAGTCGCCATTGTTGGACCAAGTGGATGTGGCAAGTCGACTATCCTCCGTTTGCTATTCAGATTCTATGATGTACAGGAAGGTCGCATCTTGATCGACGATCAGGACATCCGAGATGTCAGCATTAAGAGCCTTCGGGAAGAGATTGGCGTGGTCCCACAAGACACCCCACTCTTCAACAACACGATTGAGCATAACATTCGTTATGGTAATATTCAGGCAACGACCGAGCAAGTTCGTAAGGCTGCGGAACGTGCCAGAGTGCATGAGATCATTCAAAGCCTTCCTGAAGGGTACAACACCCAGGTTGGAGAACGAGGCATGATGATCTCTGGTGGCGAGAAGCAACGGTTAGCAGTTTCAAGATTATTACTGAAGGATCCACCAATATTATTCTTCGACGAGGCAACTTCGGCCTTGGATAGTCATACAGAGCATACATTACTGGAGAACATAAACAGCATCCTTAAAGAAAAATCAAGGACCAGTGTGTTCGTCGCACACAGACTACGTACGATATACGACAGCGACATCATCATCGTTCTCAAAGACGGAAGTGTGGCTGAGAGCGGCACTCATAGCCAGCTTCTCGATAGAGGAAGCGTATACTCTGAATTGTGGAGCGCGCAAGAGGCTTCACCAGAAGCTGGGCATCATGAGAATCGACTCAAAGAAGAGCCAGGCTCAGAGCCGAAAGGACAGTAGCTTCTATATCAGGCACCGCACAACGACTGAACCTCTTCTACCTGCTGAAGATTTCTTGACCACGGCGAGAGACAGTCTCCTCTGATGATCTGCACAGCGCTTCAACAAGGATCCCATGAACGCGGACCGTATTGCTCGCACTCCGCCAGGCCAGCGAAAGAACGCTACTGCAGAGGCATACGTCGTCCAGACCGTCCACGGTCCAGGACCTCAACAAAGAACTAATCAGGTAGGGAGTCCTCGACAAGCATTGCTTGTTTCGCTCGATATCCAAGAAGGACAAAGGATTCGAGCCTTTCTGACATACCTCGGAACAATGTCATTATTCCCCTGACGCTCATCGAACAGAGGAAAAGGCGAGGCCATATAAGACTTTAGAGCAACAATGTTTGGTGCGTTAACTATTACTGCACGCATTACCACAATCAAAGTTCGCAGGTAGAACTCGAAGAGAAACCGCTTTTCTCAGACAGATTGCAAAGTTCAACACCGCCTCTGCCACGAGATCCAACATGACCGATGCAGCCATGTCGAGCGAATTCCATCAAGGTGGTTATATGCCTGATTACTCCCTCTGGTGTTCCCAATGTGATCTATTCTTTCCGTCTCAGAATGCCCGCCACGTTCATCAGCGCGAGGCCCCTGAACATTACTTGTGCGCTCATTCGGCTTGCCAAGCAAGTCTCTTCACCCACAGGAGTCTCCTCGAGCATTATTCCGTCGATCATTCCAACGTGTTCTGCAAATTTTGCAACAAGCTACTTTTCAGCAGTTTGGCCTTGGAGGCACACATGGCGCATACTCATTCTTTTTGCCGGAAGTGCAAGACCGGGTTCAAGGACGATAGAGAGCGGCGACACCACTACCGGACGACAGAGCAACATCGGGATTCGTACTGCTGTATTTGCGGTGAGGATGTAAAGGGTCTTTTGCCTCATATCTATGCTCACTTCAAGCCCAAAGAAGGATATCATCATCAGGCCAAACCCAAGATAGGACGGCAGCCGAAAGCCAATATAATCGATGGACCGCCGAACCACTACCGCACTCTTGGAATCGACCCGTCAAGCCCGCATGAAGAGATCCTGAAAGCTGCGAAGAGCAAGCGTATCGAGACGCATCCTGATAGATTCACCAAGGACGCTCTTTCCTCCGAGAGGCTGGTCCAGGTAGTCGAGGCTTCCAAGAATGTGGGATGGGCTGCAAATGTTCTTTGTGACCCAAGCGAACGGCAAAAGTATGATGCCGAGATGGAGATCTGGAGTACAAAGTATTGAATTAGCCCGCAACGCCATAGCATATAGCCGGTCTGAACGAGCAGATAGTGAAGAGCACTGAGATTAATTGCTTGCCCAACCTGATCCAAGAATACTGTGATCATAGACTCGTTCTCAATAGCTTGACTCTAAGCTGTCATGCCCTCGCTAAGTGGTGCGGCAGATATCCGTACCTAGATTTGGTTACTGACATGACCTGAGAAACATGTCAAGATTTCAAGAAGCAACCACATATCAAAGCCATATAGATGCAACTTGGATCTGACGACGATGAAGGAGAGAAGAAAGCTTACCGATCTGGCTTACCCAAATAATATACGTCTTATTCTAATTTGAAGCTCTGTACTTCGAAATAAAGTCGTTCGGTCTCGCTGCCTGGAGCAGTTATCACGATCAACTGCTTGTGCTTTGGGCGAGATAGGGTTGTACTAGGAGCAGTCTAGAAATAGGTGATCGTCAGGGGTTTGACGAAGGCACTCGGCGTTATTTCCGTCGCGTGGCGCCGGTTTCAAGCGTACCGTCCCGCCGATCACTTCATCTCATCTCTGTTTGGAGCAGACCATCACGAGTAAAGGAACGTAAGACTTCCAACACGCTCATTTTGATCAGATAGGAATCGCCAATTGACCCCCGACATTCCCGTTGCTTCACAAGGCGCTCCTGACCTTCTACCGCCACAAAAGCAAGCAATTCTGCTACTATTCTTCATTTCGGCTTCTCCAAACACGTACTGAACAATGGGCCGTAATCTCATCGAGCGCCTCCAACAGAGTATGCCTGGCATTCCTACTCCGAATTGCCTTTTCCTACCTCATCAACCCTTACAACACTGACCGGACTATTCTAGAGATCGAGCTCTACCGCCTTCAACAGCGCTACACGCGACGAAAGAACCGTTCTGAAGCCTTCTCAAGTGAAGCACAATACGTCGATGGCGAGTACATCTATGAATGCCCGAGGCATGATCCGGTGGGCAAGAGGGGCATGAAGGAGAGGGTGAAAGAGGTTGGTGCTGTGGAGAAGGAGAGGTCATGACGGTGCAGTGTATGAATGAATCGGGGTTGCCGCGTGGTCGAGGATTTCAGTCAACGGTCGAGGTCAAGAAGTGCTGCACGTAGCGGCGTTTTAGGTGGCATGCAGGGAAAGAGATAGCTGGAGGGGTTACATCACCTAGACAATGGCGCTGGTGGTCTTTGGGTAGCATTGCATATGGAGTTGTACGAGAGAACACTGTTTAAGATCAGGAAATAATGGCGGCAGGAAGGTTCATATGACGTAAGCGACGCCTATTTTGGTTCTCGCAGCAGCATATTGTTCGCCCCTAGCAGAGTATCTTTACAAAAATAAGGGCTTTGTACATTTGAATCAGTGACTTGTGCTCAGCTCGAAGTAGGCCACGGCAAGAGGCGAGCAAACTGTCAGGCACAGCGGCGACCAGAGGCAAGATTATGTGCCAGACTCGGGCGGGTCGGGGAAGCGAAGTGTCGTCTGGCCCCTTTCGGGATCAATCATCCTGTGCGCGAAGTACGGTTAGGATCATGAGTCCACCCTGAGCAAGGACTGGTTACTCACCTATGTACTTTCACATCTGGAGCCGCGCGAATGCTGCTCATAACCCCTGGAGTAATGAAGATGAATTGTTTGCCAATCGAGTCTCTTGCCGCTTTGGTCTGTAACAGAAGTCAGTCTAGCCAGGTCTCTGCACTTCGAAGTAATGGAATCTCACAATAAGATTGAGAGCGACTTCGCGGTTTGCGCTGTCCATGAAGACATCGCTATGGCTTGTAAGTACTTGATCGAGTCGGTTGTTGGTATATGATATCTTACAATTCGTCCAAACAGCGAACAGGAGCACCCATTGCATCCCATAGAGATAGCAACAGGCATGTGGTGGAGAAGGACTTTTCGCCTCCGGAGAGGGTCAGAGTCTTCCGACCTTCGCTCTTGATCCGCGTCGAATCAGGCTCAACCTAGGCTGTCTTTAGTCCCGAGAATCACGAACAGTGCCGGAGGAATGTCTCACGCTTAAATCTAACGTCTTTCCTTGATGATCTGCCTTCAATCTTCCACGGTAGTTGCGTTCAGTCAGCAGGAAGCCGAATTGAATCCTCGCGCGGGCAGTGATCTTTTTCTGGAATAGTTTCCATCGATCTTTGCGGTTCATCAGAGTCATCTTCAAGCTCTAGCGAATCTTTAGCAAACTTGAAGTCCTGCATCTAACGATTCGTCTTACCTGCGCCAGATCCTTCATGTCCCTCTCCTGCGCTTCTGCATCGTACACTAGCTTCACTGCCTTTGCTACATCTTGCAAGATTTGTTCTGGGCTAGCACCCAATCTATAGCTTGATTAGACGTGGTGCTAGTGATGAATAGAAGAGGCCTACCTGGCAAGACCTGTTTCCAGATCTTTGTGGAGCTTAATTAGTTTCTTGTCCAGCGCGTCTGCAGACTCCCCCGGAGGTACGGGGACTCTCGCTGAGATCTTCTCGGCTTCTGCGGTGTGCTCCTTCACGACTTTAAGCTGGCTTTCGCGCTTCCTCTCCGCATGAGCGAATCGATCTTTGGCATCCGAAACTGCATTTATTGCCGTGTTCTTCTGCTGTAAATCCTGCTGTCGCTGCTTCGAGCACGTCAGTGCTCTACCCTCAGCTTTCTTTAACTTTGTTGTCGCTTCGTCGATGCGGACATCAATGGCTGCCCTCTGCTCTCTCGCAAGCTTCATGGACTCGTTGACCTTGTCTTTGGAGAGAATCCCCTCCTCGAATGAGCCTTGGTGAGTTCTCAATTCTTCTTCAGCTTCCTTAAGGTGCTCTTTCAAGGCTTCCAAGCGCCCTTCTTCAATGCGATCCTCCTCGAGCGCATCCTGCAGCTTCCCTGCAGTTTCTTCAGCTCTCTGCATAGCAACCCGCAGGTTCATGGATTCGCGTCCATGTCTCTTAATAGCCTGCGAGGCTTCAAGTGCCTCTTTCTGAAGCTCTCGCACGCGGCCTTCAAGCTGGTAGAGCTCGGACTTTAGATTCTCAAGGTTCTGCCGTTGGAAGCTAGGCGCATCAGTAAATGAGATTGGAGTTGTGAAGACAAACCCTACTTGATCTGATATTCGATATCGGTACCCATTCTTGGCGTTCCTCTAAAGGCTGGAATATAATTCGATCCTACGGTACCGTTATAGCCGTAAGCCAATCTCAATCCTTCCCCGGCTCTAGTATTCATGGTGAAGCATTGTTTAGCATTAGGCAGCCTGGAACGATTCAGCAGTTCAACCGCCTTTTCTCGGTTCTCGATCAGAAGCGTTTGCTCGATTTGTTGAGTTATGATCAATTGTCGCAGCACAAGGTCATTATCAATCTGCGGGCATGTCAGACACACGTGATACACACCGTTCACTTCCATACCTTTACAACTCGTAATGTCGTATCGAAAGTTGGATCCGGTTCATGATCCGCAATGTTTATATGGCCATGGTTTCCAATAATGATTGGGTAGACACTGCGATTATTAGCTTCCATCATGAGTCATGAAATTACTCGTTGAAAGACGGAGAACATAATCATTGCATCTTACCACGAGACCTGCCGCATCAGACCAGCGAGCCTGGTCTGATCCTCTTTGCATGTCACCACAAAGCTGTTGAGCATCGCGCCAAAAGATTTCTCCAGTATGCTAGACCATTTCGGTTGGAGTAGGCGTACGTGCTTGCCCAAAGGGCCTACAGGAGCCTGACGAAATCCTCGGTCTTGCTGGATGGCGGTCAACAGACGTGCCAAGCTGGGAAGATAAGCTGTCTGTTGCTGCCCGCGATCCTTCATAAGCCCATTAAGATGGCTTTCACACTCTCTTATTTCCGCCCTCTTAGCATTGATTGGAGCTTTCGCCTTCTCTGTCGCTTCTTCAGTGAGCCGTTGTTGATCTGAAAGTCTGCCAAGACCAGCATCATGCTCTTGTAGTCGCGTCCTAGCATCGGCAGCATCGGTTTTCTTTTCATCGATTTCCGCTAATCGTCGGGCGTGACTGCCACCATCTAGTTCAGTGAGCCGCCGATTTTCCTCTTCAATGTCCTTCTTGGCCTTCGCAATCGTTTGCTCGGCAGATTTCATCTCTGCGCGGATCGCTCGGTGCTGGGTCTGGATAGCCAATCAGCATACTAAGGTGGACATGGCTGACCAACTTGCCTGGAGATCCAATGCTTCGGATTTGATCTTATCAGAATCGGATTTGGCTTGATTTTTCTCCTCATTCAAGGGCTCTAAGCCCGCCTCTACCTCTTGTACTGCCGCGCGTGCACGCTCGTGCGTTTGGTCGGATGAGGCGTAGACTTCTGTTGTCTCAATTTCTTTGACCTCGGCGTCTGTAACCGCGTTTTTAGCTTCGCGCAACTCTTCTTCCCTGCGAGTCAACCGTCCCTCTTGCTCCTCGACCTGGGCCCAGGCCATTTGTCGTGCCAGATCACGAATCGTAAAGCGGAGCGAGTTTTGCCTCTCCGACATTGCCTGTAATTTTCGCTTCTTGTTTTCGTCTTCCCTATAAACCTCGACGTCTTTCTCGATCTTCATTATTTGGTCATCGATTAGATCGATGCTCTCTTCCATTTGACGATAGTCTGCATCAAGATGTTCCAGCTGTGTGCCTTTCATGAAAAACTTGTACTTATCGCTTGGATTGGAGGAATTGAGGAACTGACGTGCCATATCCTGGGTCAAGACGTTCATTGGATTATCTATTTGAAGGGCGTAGTAGTCGCATATCTCGTCAAGATCGAATTTGCGCGTAGATATCAATCTGCCGTTGGAGCTTTTTAACTTGAAGCCGCTGCTACCTGAGCGAGAGAATTGACGTTCCACAATAATGGAATCTCCGTAGACTTCTTGCTGATATGCAGCCATTCCAGCGTTCTTGATCTTAACGCTCAGTACCGCAGTTCTAATGCCGTCAGCGATGTGGACAAAGCTTTTTGCCCAACAGCTTACTCCTCCCCTTCTTTGATAAAGCTTTTCAGGCTTTGCCCACGGTTCGTTGCCGTAGCTTTGCCACCAAGACATATAGTGATGGCTGTCAGAACCGCACTCTTCCCGCTACCATTATGTCCTATGATGAAGTTGATGAGTGGGCATAACGTGACTTCCAGATGGCTATGGCACATGAAATTCGTGCATGTGACGCTCTCAAGAATCCCATTGTCGGCCGGGACGTTGTCCATAGTTTGTTTCCGCCGCTGCTGTGTCGCATACTGCGAGGCTTGCTCATCATGTTCAGGACCGTCCTCGTCAGCATGGTCATCATCATCCTCATCACCGTCGGAATCTTCATTCTCAGGCTCAGTGTAAGAGAGGCGAGGCTTTTTCCTCTACGAACTAGTCAGTACTGTCTGCTTGTCTGAGCCTGAGAGCTTACGGGTTCCTGTCGTAAGCTCGATTGAGCGCTCTCCACACCGATCACCTCAGAATCATCGTCTTCTATGGCTCGTCGTGAGCGCTTTTTTGGCGCCATGGCCAGGGGCTAAGGTCAGATCGAGGTCTTTGGGAAGTCTCCGCGGTAGAATCTTTACTTAAATTTGACATTGACATGAGGGTCGAGGTGACGCGCCGGAAAATCTTGGCGTGTCGGCTAAATCACGTGCCTCTGGGGCTGTTCATGATACATGTACCTTAAGGTACAATTTGACAGCAATTACAGGTAACAACTCGTGGAAGATTCTAACTCGATCTTTTCCAAACTCTGTGACGCGAATACAATGCATCTTCGAGCCGCGAATCGATCATAAGAGCATGAGGGGTCCAAGACTGGTTCTCACTCACAGGACAACAGGTACGAAATCTGAGTAGAGTCAAATCTAATCATACTGCAATCTCCTGTGAGAAATATCATACTTATGGTCATGCTGAATGAGTAGCTATTTGGGGAGACGGCGCATGACTGTGTCAATGACCAAATGATCGACCAGGTCAAAACGGTACGTAGACATTCTTCCGGGTAGGGCCTCGGGAGTAGTCTACTTCTCCCATGATAACATCCACAAGTCGACGCGTGTTGGCAGAGGAAAATCTCTTCAATCGAGCAAGTACTTTGCGCGCACTGTCTCACGACAAATTCCCTCAGGGGATAAAACATATTGACGGACCTTCACCCCGCAATCGTTACTGCTGGTGCTCCTCGCCTGATATAGCAACCTGCATCCTCAGGCTGCTCTTGTCGAATGCTCTCGCAACCTGTATGTCGATCAGATGCTTCGCCTGCGTTGGATACCATTGGCAGAGCGGCACTTCGAAGTTTCTGGACCCTTTCGACGGCCCCGTCCTGTTGTCCTCCCATAACTTTAGTGAGTACTTCGGCCTTCTGTTACCATGACCTTTTCAACACTTTCGCACAACCACTGCATCTAACGCACGTTGGAACCTCGCACTTAAATCCACAGCATCCTCCAGGCCTACACTAGTCCTAATGAGATCGGCTTCGGCGCCGAATTGAGCGGCCTTGTCAATCAGTCTAAGGGGTAACAATATTGCAAGATACTTACCCACTCAAGTTCCCCATAATGAGCGAGCAGAACGAAGGGGCAGCTGTATATGTCAGTACAATGACTTGGATGCGCACCATGTGAATCCTACCTCAAAGTAAAATTGGTCCCAAGACTTGGGCCTTTTGCGCTCTCCAATGCATCATAGAAAGTAATAGCATCTAAGCTTGAGTGAAAAGTAACCGAAAGTAGGCCTCCATAGCCCCCTTTCGGAGTGCGGCACTGATCATAGAATTGACGTGTTGAGCTATACTTCGGATAGTATACTTCTTTGACTGCGCAACTATCAGCAAGTCCCAGTACTGCCAGAAAAGGCCTTACCAATCGGAGAGGCTTTCAGAGTCCGGCAAATCGCCTCCGCGTTCTTATTAATTCTGTGAATTCTTGATACGAAGTCGCGGCTATTCCTTTCCATAAAGATAGCGTCTTCGAGCCAGTAATTATCTTCGTAATCCTCATCCAGTATGAGTTTTAGCCTGCTATAGTACTTTCGTTCTGGGTTCAATATAGCACTGTGGAGTCGTCAGCGCCGTCATATGTGCAGATTGAACCCTGGTACCTGCCACCCATCACGTTGCTGTCTCCACTAAAGACCTTTGTAAGACTGCTGACGATGACGTCCGCGTGATGAAGCACATGCACATTTAAGAAGTTACCGATAGTCTCGTCGATCACAATAGCAAAATCATAGCGATCAGCAAGAGAGCGAAGGCGACCGATATCGGGGGTTTTCAGGAGCGGGTTGCCAGGAAATTCGCAGAATAGGGCAAGGAATCTTTCCCCGCCCGCGCAGCGCCGTTCTAGATCGTCGATGTCATCAGAGCCTCCATGACCATAGAATACACATCCAGGCCCCCACTTCTCCAAAATTTTGAGAGTATCAATATAAGGAAATCTGGAGGCAATCAGCCGGATTGACCTTCTACCTGTGGACAGAATGATCTACAAACCCGAAACAGATACTTTTCAATGGGCCTCTGCATTCCATGATTGTCCTATGGCTGTTGAAAATAGAACTCATGCCACTCGGGTACAAATAGACGTCGTCTACCGACATACCGTGGACCTCTCTCTCTTGCCCTGTCGCTTCTGTTCTTTCCAATGCCTCGCTCAGATCAATGTCCGCGGTCAAAGCGCCCGCTATTCGCCTGCGTATGGCCAGCTTCGCATTCGCAGCAAGCTTTGTATCAAGATTCCTACCAAAGCGCTCTTCGACAAATTGCACGTAATCCCGCTGGTGTTGGGCTTCGCTAAGCTGTCCTGTGTCGTTCGTCTTGCCTGTAGATTGCTTTCTATATCTTTGGGGGCCCTTGGAGATCTCTGATAGGCCATTCGGCAATCCACCTAGGGGAGATGGTGATGAGACTAGCTGCCCATTCTCAAGAGCTCTATGGCAGACTTCTGCACGGCGGCTCGAGATGCCGTCTCCCGTATGTTGCCAAAATGTCTTAGCTAACTTGTAATTATCGCGCGGGAAAAGCACAGCGATCACTATAGGGGTCGGCTGTTGACCTATGCGATTTGAATGCTCGTCAAAGGATCCCTGACGTGGATGCAACTCAATCGCCTTGAGGACTTGACCCTCCTTCAGCGAAGGCACCTGCTGGAGAAAGAAATCGATACATCTTGCTCCTGTGGCGCGAGATGGGAGAAGAAGGGCTCGTTGACTTGGCAAACCATACTTCTTGAGGATTGCGTCTGAGAAGCGCGCGATGGCTGGGTCGATGAAGAATCTATAGCGAAGGTATGAGCAGGCGTCGTAACAACGGGACCCTGGGGCACAAGACCTCGGGTAGCCATTCTTCATCTTGTTCAATACCCACTGCTCGCCTTCTTCATAGCCAACACAAGACTTCCACGTGGGCAAAGACACACTGACGGCCTTTGAGCCATGTCAGCGCTGACAGCTCTGTTCCCACTGGGACACATACATGTGGAGTGTCGGGCGGCAGTGACTGGCCTACGTCTTGCAACACAGAGGTAGCAGTAGCCATCCCTAACAATTTCGTTCAATTGGATAATAAGAACCTCCTGCGTGCTTCTCCTCAAGCTCCACCATGGAGCAGGCCAATGACATAGGGAGTATCGGAGTACATGACTCGAAAGTCGAACCACGAAACTTGCACCAAACTGCGCCGGTACCGGAACGGCGGTTCAAGCCAAAAGGATCTACTAGTACCCGCGTGTGTGGCTCTTGTGGGGGTGGCTTGCCGCTAGAGGGAAAAAGTTTCAGTGCCACCAGTGCCTAAAGTACTTCGCACTAGCCTAGAAGCACGAGTACTCGAAAAATGTAAGTGAGTTTGACTCACGTTTTGCCCCAGAAAAAGGATCTTTGAGTTTCGATCCTTCAGAACCCTCTGGGTCCTCTAGAAATAGATTCCTGAAGGCTGGTAGGTGGTCATGGCAGTACGCACAGCGAAGAAGCGGTGCCTCAACCCATTGAATGCCAAGGATGAGGAGAACGGCGACAATGGCTTTTCCAACCATTCAAGCATCGAGAATGAGACGATTCATAGACGATCGCATGCAATGAAACTTCATCCAGAAGCAAGACCGCATGACCTAGGGGAAAACACCGGCAAGAACCAGGCTTCTCGCACGTCACTCGCATCCGCTCATGCTCAATACGGCTCCAGCATTTTAAAGCTTCAGGTTGAGGAGCTCTTAGCCAAGCTGCGAAAAGACAGCGACAGAAAAGCCATCGACATCGAGAACGCACTGCGAAAGCTCAAGACTGTAATTGAGCACATCCCCAGCAGAGAAGCGACGCCGGTAAGCCTAAGTCGGCCTCGTAAGATACGCAGGATTCTAACTTGACGGCCGAAGATTCTCGAGGCTGAACGCAAACTGCAAACTGTCTCCGGCACCAGTGTACCTTTTCCCGAACCTAGACCGGGCAAGGAAGCCAAGTATACCCTCGCATACGCAAAACCTGAAAATATCAATATTGTGGGCAGCTATGCGCGCAAGACTACGATGCGCTCTAGTGATGGCATGCAGATCGATTTGGCAGTTACGATGCCATCGGTACGTGGTCATTTAGTTGTGTATTCGCGGATTTGGTTCTGCAATTCCGCCGCCACTAACGCATTATCAAGACTATCTTTCAGGAGAAGGACTATCTCAATTATAGATATTTCCACAAGAGGGCGTATTATCTAGCCTGCTTGGCTTCTGGCATCCAAAATGCCAACGACTATAACTGCTCCATGAGCTATGCGTATCAAAATGGCAATCCCTTGCAGCCCATAATCCTTATTGATCCCGATTTCCGTAAGTTGTCGTATAGTGTCGCTTACATTAGGTTCCTTCATTGATCATGGCTAGATGATGGACAAGCTCACATCGCTAAGCCTGGATTCCGGATCAGGGTAATACTCGCCGTACGTGAGGACTTGTTTCCCAAAGACAAAACACAATCGAGCAAGAACTGCGTTCGTATACAGAAACTAGGCGGTCCCGCTGCTAACGCAAAGAACTTACCTACTCCGTTCTACAACGCAAGCTTGAGGTCCGAGTGCTGTACCTATGCTTCTCTAAAGCTTCTTCATGCTAGTTCGACGCGGGTAGAAGCTTTCGGAGACACTTGCAGACTGGGCAGCTTGTGGCTGCGCCAACGCGGATTTGGAACGGATCTTGGACGAGGAGGGTTCGGCCAATCCGAATGGGCTTTCCTCCTAGCGTTTCTTCTTCGTGAAGGTGGAGTGAATGGGAAGCCTGTGCTGTCAAAAGGGTATAGCTGCTTGCAAATGTTTAAGGCCACGCTTCAATTTCTCGCCGCGAGAGATCTGGTCACGAATCCGCTCTTGATAGGGGCGGTCAAAGTGGAGGCCGGCGATGATCGTGGTCCGGTCCTTTTCGACGGCCAACGAGGCATCAATTTCCTCTTTAAGATGACCGCTTGGTCTTACAAGATGGTATACTACAAGTGCATCAACAGATTCCAACTTGAATAACGTTATTTAGCTGTGCCATGAAGCTCGTACGACGGTACAAATGCTAAGCGTACCCCTTGCCGACCAATTTGAATCTCTCTTTATTTCCAAAGTCGACTTTGTAACTCAACGGTTCGACAGCATACTAAGGTAAGGTCAATCTCAGCCCATAAGCCATCGGCAAGTTAACATCTTCAGGCTATGTATACCTCGCGCATGGAGACCTTCAAATGCAGAAGACGCCACAGACCGGACCCAGGCAGTTTGCAGACACGTCTGTGAGGTGTTAAGCAATGGTCTCGGTGACCGCATCAAGTTGATCTGTCCTTTGTTCACCAGTCAAAGCACATGGTCAACGGATTCGCCCGCGTCTCAAATGCATAGGCATGTTACCATATCAATAGGACTGCTATTGAATCCAGATCAAGCCTTTCGGACCGTCGACCATGGACCTGCAACGGAAAGTAAGGCAGAAGCTGCAGCTTTTCGCCAATTCTGGGGCGAGAAAGCAGATTTGCGCCGCTTCAAGGACGGCAGCATACTAGAGACGCTTATCTGGGCTCAAGAATCAGAGGTAAGTATCATAGAGCAGATTATACGGTATGTCATCCGACGCCATGTGGGATCTGAGGGTCTTGAGGGTCTTAGAGTGGTTGATAACGTGTTCAATGGCTTCATACCTGACCCCGGACCACCCAACGTCTCTCCGGAGATGTTGAGCGCCTTTGAGACTTTGGAGAAGGACATAAGAAGCATAGAGGGGTTGCCTCTACAGATCCGCCAGATAAACGCTGCGAGCGCTGAATTGCGGTATGCGTCTTTAGCCTGCGGGCCTAACACGCCTCTGCCCCAACGGCTTGACAGTAAGCAACCGGCGGACGTGTGTGTACAATTTGAAGGATCCACACGGTGGCCGAACGATATGGCAGCCGTACAACGAACAAAGATCGCTTTCCTTCTCAAGATGGGTGAGCTCCTGGAGTCGAATATTGAAGGCCTTGCGGCGAGTGTAGGTCTCGAGAATGAAAAGCATAGGGTACTCAACAACGTCTTTCTAGACATCATCTACCCCAACGGAGCGGCGTTCCGTGTAAGGATCCACCATGAACGCGAGTTGAATATGCTCGAGAGCGCTCTCAAGGATAAGACCACAGAAGTGGGCAAGCGCGAAGATGTCGCTTTCGCAGTCTCAGCGTACAAGCGGACCTTCGTTCAGGTCCCGGCCCACACGCAAGCTGTGCGTACTCTTTGCACCCGCTATCCTCTACTTTCACCCTCAATGCGTCTGATGAAGAGATGGCGGGACAGCCATCTCCTCTCCGGCCACATCAGGGACGAGCTGATCGAGCTCCTGACCATCCGCACATTCGTAACTCCCTATCCATATCAGGCTCCTGGAAGTCTAATGACAGCCTTCCTTCGAACGTTGAATTTCATTTCAAAGTGGGATTGGCACGTTGATCCTCTCATCGTAGATTTCAGCGGTGCAATGAATACAAAAGACATAGACGCTGTCATGTTGCGGTTCGAAGGCTGGAGGAGGATCGATCCGGCTATGAACCGCATCGCCATGTTCGCAGCTTCAGATATAGATCGGGAAGGTATCACTTGGACGGAGCATAGCCCGTCGAAGGTGGTCGCTGCACGCTTCACCGCTCTAGCGAGAGCAGCGTGCAACCTAGCTAAGGAGCAAGAGCTGGACATTGAAGCGGAAGCCCTGTTCACGCCATCTATGGCTGAGTATGACTTTGTTATATGTCTCAATGCCAGATTCACAAAGGGTAAGCAAGGGTTTGAAAAGAAGAAAACAGCCTTCAAGAATCTGCAGCTTGAGAACAGTGGAGACACAAGCCTCATTGGGTACAATCCGATACAGCTATATGTTGAAGAGTTGAGGAGCATGTATGGGGGCAGTGTGCTCTTCTTTCACGATACCGGAGGCTCGGAGATAGCTGGGTTGTGGAATCCGCATACTGGGCCGAGGCCTTGGAAAGTCAACATTCCATACCCGACTATTCCTGCTGTAGAGGCTGGAAAGGAGAAGATAAGTATCAACAAAGCTGCGACTTTGCATGATATTGCGAGCTTGGGTGGGGACATGATATTCAAAGTAGAGGTCAGATAGGCTGTGTTGGGGGTAGTAAAGCGACATCAATCTGTTGGCAACACGTTTCAAAGAGATGAAAGTTCACTTAATGATGAGTTCCGCAATTGAATCGGTGTCTTTGGTATCGAGGGTATTCAATAACTCCGCGCACGCTATGCTGAAAAACCGAGTACATGCTCCCAACCGATCCTCAATGATAAGTTAACATCTTCAGGCCCCCTGATTTCCCAGTGACCTTCTGCGTAGAGAAGGAGCAATATCTGTCTTTAATTGACACCACTTCATATACCCCTTCATCAGAAGCTGATACTCTCATCTCATATTCATACGACACCTCACTCTTAGTCTCCAAGACCTGTGATTTCTTTCCTTTCGCGGCATTGCTACTTCTTGTGTATCTGCCATATCCTCAGTGAGGAGGGCTGGGATCGGGTAGATAGTGACTTACATGAACTCAAAAGGTGGTGTTCCCCCAAATTCAAACAGTATCTCAGCTTCACCACCCTCATGTATATCCGTCGTAGCTATCTTTCCTTTGCTGACCCGTACGCTGGGCATCTCATGGATGATGTTCGTAAGCTGTACTTGTGCCTTACAAGCGTCCGTACTTCTTTGGTCACTAAGACTGTAGATTGTGAATTCGCCGGGCTTCTCTGCTAGTCGTCTGAAGTTCGTGGTTGGAGCAGTAGCCTTACGATCATGGCCTTGGAAGGTATAGTACACGTTGAATGGTGGGGTGCCCGCAAGGGTGTACCCTATGCGGTCTCCAACACAGTAATCTGTCTGCGCTTCCAACGGAGAGATCGTCGGTAGGTCTGCAACACTGACTTGCACATGAGGAGCATCGTAGTCCATAGTTCGCTGACAACCGTTCGAGTCGGTGACTTTGCGAATTGTGACAGCGTGATTACCAAGAGAGAGGTGCATGTGCGGAATTTGAAACATATAGTCCCTGCGATCGATGTTGCGAACTGGGACCACCTCCGGTTTCTTCAGTGCATGATGCTTGATCTCGAGCTCCAAATCAAACGGTGGTTCACCCTCCAAGATTATAGGCACGAACTCGTTACCAGGCTGCTCTTCTTTGCAATACCGGTACGTCTTTCCGGCAGAAGCAAAACGAGCAGAAGGCCTTGAACATACTTCTTGCTTTAAGGTTATTGGTCTGAACTTCTCAGCATCGTGGTTGTACGAGTAATCTCCTAATTTTGAAAACTCGTATTTGTAGCTACCCGCATTCGATGTCTCCATTCGAATAGTAGCAGCATGAATACCGGCATTGATCGACCTCGATATCGAGGATGGCGAGCCACGTTGCCGCGTATGACGCTGCTCGTACGTTAGCGAGAAGGGCGGTCTGCCGGTGAAAGAGACATCCGTGGCATCCTCATCGCCTTCGCAAACGGCTCTCTTAATATATTCCTCTCTTTCTGGCTGTACCAAATCTCGGCTGATCGTGGGACTTTCTGGGATGATGATAGCTGGTCTTGGAATCCATTGGACTTCGAATTGATTGGCAGAGGTATCCACAGAGCCAGGGCAGACAGCGTCGCGCACCGCATGTATCTCGTATTTCCCCTGTGAGGAGACTGTCAATTTGTCGTTCGAATCATACACGATCGTTCCATCCTTGTTTGCGTGATCCCCGTTGGTGCTGTATAGAACATACCAAGGGGCGCTTCCTTGGAGACGGAGAGGTAATTCAACAGTTCTACCTTCCAAGGCCATCAAGGTGCGCTTGCCTTCAATGTGGCCAAAGCTTGCTTTGGGTTTTTGAAGGGCAACGCTGAGTTTGACTTCTTCACTAATCGAGGTCTTGCACCCAGTGTTGTCCGCAATGCTGATCAATGCCAAAGTATACTCGCCTCCGTCATTGACGTCTTCGGTTTGAATCGTGTACGTTCGGCTGATTATGCCTTCGACCTTCGTTCTCTCTGATTTACGATGCCGTCCGTTGTGCAGCAGCTCATATTCCAAGACGAACGGACCGCCCTCCCCAGATATTCCCACTCCGACTGATATAGGTTCACCAATGCACACTTTACGAAGCGATCCCGTGTCGATGAACCAAGCCGAAGCTGGTGGTATAATATCTTGCTCGAGGACCATGCCGGCCGGCCCGACTCTGCGTGGTCTCATGTACACGTTGTCACTAATGGTATCAAAGCGGTAGATATAATGGCCAGCAACCGGCGGCCTCATTTCGATTTGGCTATGATATCGGTCAAAAACTTCGGTATGACGAGTCGCGCTAGCCCCATTGCGCTGTATGCTATATCCAACTCGGAACGGTGGTGTACCTCTCAGCTCTAGGTCGACGCTAAGTCCGACTGACTTTCCATCACATCTGTCTGGGATCACAGAATGCGTGATAGCCATCTCAGGCTCAGGAGGGTTAGACAGCAGGCAGGTCGAAGGTTCCCTGATTTCGCCTTCGCAGAACTGGGATTCGATAGAAATCAATGAATAAAGCCCTGGCTCCACGATCTCGAGGGTGGGAGAAGTTTTCCTGATGGAGAAGGGCACAACAAGTGCGTTCTCTACGTGTTCTTGGTTTTGTCGCATCTCATCTATGTGAGTGAACATGTAAGATAGGTGATACGACGAGTCATGAAACGGGGGTGTGATCCGGATGGGAAGCTCCCTTTTCTCTCCTTTCTGGGCTTTGATCTCATGCTGTGGATCGCATGAATGAAGCTCAGCTCTGGGTCGCTCATGTACAGTAATGACGTGTTCTAGAAGGCTACCTTCCGGAGATTTACTCGGTTGTGGATGTTCGGCATGTAAGCCACTATAGCTGACAGTGTTACCTAAAGCATCTTCTATTTGGTCGATCGTATATTGCCACCCTCCGCTTGCCGAGAGCGACTCGTTGATCGGGATTCGAATGGTTTGGTGACGAGCCCACAGGAAGTCTGTGTTTGAAGCTGGGTTAGTGGTAACCAAGGCACCCAAGGTATTTCCCCCGTGGCGAGGCATTACAGGATTTGGCGCATTGATTGTAAGAGAAGTGTGGCCACTGTCCTTCCTGTTCACAATTTTGCTATACTGTATCTTCAGAGGAGGTACACCATGAACTTCCATCTCAAAATTGGATAAATCGTTTGTGCATTTATTTGCCGCTACTGCCTTGACCGAAGCAGATGGACATTCAACGACTAGTGTGTCCGACAAGCGTCTTTGGACTTCGAGTCGGGACTCATCCATGACCTTGGAGAGCCGATATAAGCCAGGGTCTTTCGCAGGGATCTTAAGATACCTCGGGCTCAAATTGTCAAGCTTTCCATGCTCTTTGTCCGCTTGTTTCTTATACTTGCTCAACTCTTTTCCACGTATTGTAATGGACTTGTTGACCGGGCCTTCGAACGGTGCGTAGAGTAATTCGATAAGGACTGGGTTCGTCTGGTTGAGTCGGATGGGCAAGAAAATGGGCTTTCGGTGCTCATCGATGCAGAACGGGAGTTTGTCTGGATTGAGCATCGCCGATCTGCAGATATCTTGTCAACCGTGTGCTCAGGAACTCGTGAAAAACTTACCCTTCGGGCAAGATGTGAATTATCTGCTTCCCCAAAATTAAAGACGCGTTGTGCAGGACCGATGCCGGTTTGACACTCCTCTCCGAAACGGCGAGTTCTCGATCATAAAGGATTCTTGTGAAAGCAACAAGCCCAGCTTGCAACGGTATCTACTCGTTTTAGCACATAACGCAGGTTTAAAGGGATCAGCGTGAGGTATACAGGTATTCGGAACATCATAACGGCATTGCAGATACCATGACAAACGAATAGTAGGGTCGTGGTCGAAGACGACCATTGTAGCCAGGGAATCCTCAAGCCTGGCAGTCCGTAAAGTACAGCGCTGTCGATTGCGACCCATTTCATGAAAAGCCATAATGATTCAGTCTCATCACCTATGAGTCCGAAGTAGTCGTAGAAGCGCCACACGGTCAGGCCTAGATAGAAGAATGCAATGTAGAGTCGCTGAGAAGGGGCATCGAGCACGCCGGAGGGTATCAAAGGCGCAATTTCGTTGCTGTTGAATGGCGCCAGCGAAGGCAGCGACGACTGACCTGCCCAAGAACCCGTCGCCGACGCGTTTTGCGCGTCATTTTTTTGGTGGCTTTGCGGTGTCGAGGGGAAGGCTGAGCGAAGGCGAGGAGTGCCGCTCATGGCATCCTTTTGCGTATGAGAAGTAGATGATGGTAGTATTCGTGCATTGATGCTGAAAGGAGACGGATACTACAGATCAAATCCCTGCGATACAACAAACAATGGAAAATGACTGGATTGATGGTTTATAAGATCTTTAACAGCTTCTTCTTGTCTCTAGGCGCCACGGCGGCGGCTGGCGCTTAGGCGCCAATGGTCCACCCTACCTTAGCTCGAAGTGTTTCAGATGCTCTAGGGACTTACTCATGAAGTGAAGCGAATGTTGAATTGAACAATCAACGTTTCTAGGCGTTGTTCCAGCTTCACTTATGGCGTGAACGGCCCTTTGTGTATTGACATTTTAGTGCACGGTCCCACTTCACTACCGTAGATTGGCCTACCGTATCATGCAAACATGATAATGCATCTGACCTCATCTCTCCTGCTGCATGTCGCACGACCTTCAATGCTGATATTGAAGCCACCACCATAAAACCCTGCTCAGGATGACAGAGCGACCTAAAAGAAAGCGCCTTACCCACTCTTTGCAAGCTTCCAATGTCCCAAGGTCAAAACTGTTCCCAAGTACTGCTTTACAGCCAGCATCTGATGCGGACAAAGCAAATTGGCATGGCTTCTGTGAGATTGAGTCCGAACCCGTAAGTGACGATTATCTATGTACATTGCATGATTAACTATGATCAGGCCTTGTTCAATGTAATGCTACGAGAATTTGGTGTGAAAGGCATAAAAGTCCAAGAGGTCTTCTCTCTTGATGACGAGTTGCTAGCCTTTCTACCGTAAATGCCTGCCTTCTCCATCTGCTTCATAGGCAAGACTGAGGTCTAACAGGCGGCCAATATATGGCCTTGTGTTTCTTTTCAAATGGAGAGAGGAAGACCCAGACAAGCAAGAGCAAAGCTGCCCAGATGGTGTATGGTTTGCCAATCAGGTCAGTTAACGCCCTAGAAACTTCAGACCTAGCTAATGACGGCACGTAGACGGTCGACAATGCCTGTGCCAGCGTGGCTTTACTGAACATTGTCAATAATATACCCAATGTTGAGCTTGGAGAACATCTTCAACAATTCCGAAGCTTTACTGCCGGGCTAACACCAGCTCTGCGTGGCGATGCTATCAGCAATTTCTCGTTCGTCAAGCAGATCCACAATTCTTTTGCGCGGTATGTAAATTCCTCCAGCATCAGTACGTGTGAAACAGACCCTACTGAAGTACCAGGCTTCTGAAATGGTCTATCAACAAACAGCAATACGATTGCTAACATTGTTCTCAGGAAACTCGATATGTTGAATTGTGATCTCCACATGAAGAACACGGCCAAGGCTCGTAAGAAGGGAAAAGGCGGCAAAGCTACCACCAGCGACTCTGAGGCCGGCTTCCATTTCATTGCATATGTACCTATCGATGGCAATATATGGAAATTCGATGGTCTTGAGCGTCAGCCTCAGAAATTAGGTGCGCTCCTTAGGCTTACGATGATGTTTAACATGGGTAACAGATCTTAGGGCAGTCTAATGGCATGGACTGGATCACCGAAGTAAAGCCTGACATTGAGGCGCGTATGGCAAGCTACGATGAAGGTACTGGGGACTTTGTACTCATGAGCTTGGTACATGACCCTCTTGTGAGCCTGGTTGCATCCCTAGCCGAGAATGTCAGAGCGAACCAAGCCGCGACTTCTCGCTCGGAGCGGAGCAATGCTCTGCGGCCAAAGTCCATGACGAACGGCGACTGCTCAAACAGCGGTCCGACGGGGTTGGTGCTAGGACCTGACCCAGCGTACGACCTTACTCAAACAGCTATTGATCATGCGTCCGTCCCCGAGCGGACCTTGACCATTCTAGATGACGATGATTGCGAAAAGGTCGTTGAGCATCAGTCTGAGCTGATAGCGACGCAGACAGCCATCCGAGCTTCAATCAGAGGGGAGCTTGATTCCAGGCGGGCAGATGAGGAGAAGGCTGATGGGCGCCGGTTTGACTTCGGCCCCTTGGCTTTGAAGATGGCAAGGATTCTAGCGCGCAAGCGGGTCTGGGGCAAGAAGCGCAAACAGAGGAAGAGGCAAAGGAAATAGGAATCCTCATCCATTCCTAGGTGAGGCAGAAGGAAGCGTTAGGATTTAGGTATCGTCCTTTGTCATTCCGCAAGGTCGTCTTCAGACAGAGCTCGGGGAATGATCAATTGATTGCATTGGGTCACAGCTCTTAAATGCTGCAACGACAACAATACACTTGCGCTTGCTCCACTGGTCGAATCGCGGCTTTCCTGACCAGGGATCACACAGCGTAGTAGTTTGTGTGGGCATCGACCATTGAGCGCCCTCGCAGCACTAAATATACATCAATAGTAAGCTTCACATGGCACTACGGCCGGCTTCTTGCATCGCACATCCAAGCAGTTTATGAATTCGTGTTCGCTACTGTATCTGGATTGGAAAGGCTGAATGATGCTTGGCTGAATTGGTCCAGTTGCCTAGCGTGGTGTCATGTATATTTCAATCCTTCACACCCTGATATTGATTTGCGGGTATCTAGACTTGTTCATTTGCGAAACCGGCACGGACTTGAATACTGGCGCTTTCCACAGGTGAATTAATCGGATTCACGATGAAAGCACGTGATAGCCTTTTCCGAAGACAGGCATCTGTAAGCGAGATGCTAGTGAAACGCGTTCTCAAACGCGAACTTTCGGCTAATGGTGTTGGACCGTATTTCTCAAACAGCAGTCCTTGGTCGTTCAAATGTCCATGACAACCAGGCCTACTATATGCCAAACTTCTACCCCGGTCTTGGTGCCTTGATGCGTCACAAATCTCGTCTGTTACCGCCCACCCGAAGTTAACCTTGGTGAAGGAAGAGCCTGAGGGCTTGTGGGTCCAGTATGGGGATATTTTGGAGTATTGCTTTTCTATCTGCTTGACCTCGTTCTCCTGTCCTTAGCATTAGCAAGCATGGAAAAGTCTGCAAGCAAATCCACGCAGCTGGATATCGACCAAGCGATCCTAGACTACTTGCTCTACACTACCATCAAAGCCTTGCTGAACGACTACAAGCTTGCACGGAGTCACGGTGATGATGGCTCAGTAAAGCAAGAGGCTAAGTCCTTGCTGTGTTTGCAAATGGTCGAGTGTAGGTCGCTTTGGGTCAGGTTCACGTTGATGTCATTGACGATTCCCAGCGTTCCTCCTCATGTTCCGTTCCATGCATCCAGAGCACCCCGCCACAGCTGAGATTCAAATTCGTCTACACCTCCTGAGGTTCATTTCAATGTTCACTGCTCGCTTTGCGCTTGCTCCCACAAAACCGTCATCAATCGGACTCAGTAGACTGCGAAGGGATAACGAACGGAGAGCACAAGCTTTCGGTGAGAACCTAGATTTGGCGGAAAACATGGACCTGAAAGTCATGGATCCAGAAGGCCGTATATCTGGAAAGTCTTCGAACAAACATCACAGCCCAAGCAGCCTTTATCCTTTCACGGGAAAAATCTCTTTGCTGGATACACTTCCTTCGTTCATGGCACTTTCAGCTACTCAGAGCGCTACACAAGATAGACCCATTACCGACGTCTGGATGAGGCTTGCCGCAGGTTTCATGGCACACGCAGCCCTGGAGCAGTATCTCGTTCATGGTCGACAACTCTCCAATGCGATGGCGGATGCCTTTTCCTGGGGTTTTGATGCCGAGAGTAACGCAGATGAGGGCAGCGAAGACTGGCAAATCAATGCAATGTTCCTTGACGACGATGAGGAGATAGCGGGCTGGACCAAGATCCGGAATGAACACGTGCAAGCTGTAGGTTTTGTATATACAAGTGATTGTCCGATTCATTATACTCACCAGTACATAGCTCATCCCTCCAGCTGGAACGTCATTAGAGGTTCATGCCGAGATATTGCTTGGAGAGGAGTTACCGCTCGATGCATTCGAACAAAGCCTGATGTCGTTCATCGAGGGTTTACTCGACGATCAGCCAAAGCCTTTGTACATACAGTTGGAACTTGGTAGAATCGATGGGCTCTCCCGGGAGGAGAGTCGCTACGTTCAGGATAGGATCGGTCTTGATTTGTGATTGGAAATTGGCGACATACCCCAGGTGTGAGCCGCTCTCAGTATTGGTTGCGCGCATAGTGGTCTGAGTAATGCAACGCAGCGTTACTGGTGCATTACTAGCTTTCGAGTTGGATTATTCGGCGTCTGTGTCTCACACTATTACAATATACCAGTACTTCAGGTCTCTTGCCAGTACCTACTCATACCCTATCCTAGCAAAGCTTAGGGGATCGAGAATCAATCTTCAGGATACTCATCCTTAATATTGCTTATAAAGGAGTAGGACCTCTGATCCCAACGCTTGAAGTGTTGACCTGCAATTGCCATCAATGTCGAACTAATCTCATCGGTAGCGGTGGGCTCGATATTCTCTTCTGCGACATATCTGGCGCTCTTATCTTCAACCCTGGAAAATTAATCAGCAGGCTCCAGTGTCGAGCAGCCTCAATGTCGTACATTACGTGGTAGAAAGCCTGGTGTGTGCCATTTGGGAGGTTCTGGACGCCCATTTGCGCTATCCAGAGCTCTCCAGCTTCGCATTGTTTATCCCATCCAGTAATGATTGCCTGGTAGTGGTAACGCTTGTGCTTGAACACTTGGCCCACTTTGTACTGCACATAATCTTGATGCTCTCTGGGGCGATGTTTGGGCTTCTTGGGCGTGTTGTCATTTTCGAGCAAGAGTCGCACCGCTGTGATCGGGTCTCCAAGAAGTCCGCGATTCTGTATTAAAGATAGAATATGCTCATCAAAGAGCGGCACATCCATATAGAACTGTCGCTCGAGATGCTGCACTATATGCGAGATAAATCGATCAAGCTGGGAAATTGCTGTACGGCTATTATGCTCGGTCAGCATCAGGAGAGCCCAGATAGCTCCATAGAATGCACCATCCAAAAGAACCATGGGAAGGTCGATCGAAGCTCGGTGACCTGAGCTGTGAGTAAGTATCTTGACCGAGTTGAGAATATTCCGAGCCGTCCGCTGAACGATATCGGCTATAGAAGTCGCCTCCAGTAATGTTGCGAAGGCGGACGGATTGATTTTCATTTCTTTCAGTCTGGCAACGAGCTCCTCTTGTGGAGTCTCCTCGGCCGAATTCCAAGGGTCTAAGTACATTGGCTGCGCTTCAGCTTCCTCGGTGAAGCCTCTGCCGTCCAAATCTTGGCCTTTCGCAGCCTTCACTATCGCATGCACATGGAAAGGAAAGCCACAGGGCTGAGCATCAAGACCTAGACGCTGGGCAACGCAGCAATAGATGACCACGTTGATTAGAGGCAAGCACTGATGTTCCTCGTCTTGAAGTGCGATGCCCAGAAAGTTGTGAGGAAGAGCGTGGTACTGAGCCTGTTCCTTGACACCTGTGAACTTGTTTTGCCTTAGGAAGCTCGCGATTGCAAGCGCACGCCGGCGGGGATTCATTCCATCTAAGTCGGCTTCTCCTGCACGAAGCTGCTTTGCGATTGAATCAAGACGAAGTGAGATCTGTCATGATCAGGATACGCCATAGTCATGCTGATCAAATGCGGACTTACTCCGTCAATGTCTTCCTTCTCGTCCTGGAGAACGAACAGGTCAAATGCCGCCAGTGCTCTCTCTAAAGACACATCCTGCCCATCCCTCACTTTCGCCCATTCTCGTACTGCTGCTGCATGGTGCATGTGACTCAGAACAGCCTTACTGTAGAATCTTCACTCGTGGTCAGCACCTGACTCGCGCTAGAGTGTGAAATCTAATACCGACGCGCGAGCACATCCTCAGCGTCATCGCCAACTCCCAGGTGGCGAATCAATGTGTCTTTTGCATCATAGCCGAGACTAATTATGTTTGCAGACTTCCCGATCCGCCCGACCTGACTCGAGAGTATGCTATCGATTTGGTGGGTCGTGGAACGGTCAATCACGTGGCGTTCCGAATAGATCCCTTTCCAGTCTTCAACATTCGCCGCATTGGCTTTGAATCTCGAATCGATATCCCATCTTTGGTCCCAATATCTAAAGATGCTTCGACAAAAATGCTGCCACAGTACGGGCTGGCGCGCGAGAGTGCGGAAGCCTTTGGAGACTGGCTCCAGGGAAGGCACATCACTTGGAGACAGACATTGGAGGATCTGATAGATGACCTCATTGGGGAGATCTGTGAGAACTTTCGGCCCCATTTCCAAAGAGTATTGATTAGAGAACACGACGCAAACTGCTTAGAATGTTTGACGAGATCCACAGAAACGCAAGGGAGCCTCAAATCTCAGAGTCCACCGCCATCTACGATGATGTCATGTTCGGAGCTCTCGGGGAACGGCGGGAAATTCTTACACGCGCGGCTATGCAATACTTTCTAGCATTGTGTTAATTAACTGACGAGCACTTCATTATCTGCATGTATCCGTTCTTTTTTCGTGAACGAATATGAAGAAACGCCCACCTTTCGAAATAAAACTGGATGGAATATGGGAACAAATCAGTCCAGTAATGGAGGGTCGCATGGCGGGGCGCAGACGAACAACGGAGAGGTGGAGACATGTTATTACGAGCTTTTAGGTGTTGACCGACAAGCAACGGACGAAGAGTAAGCAAATCGCTTGATAGCGCCAGACCAAGATGGGTGACTGAGCTATACATCCAAGCATCAAGAAAGCCTACCGCAGCAAAGCTCTAGAGCTCCACCCCGATCGCAACTATGGCAACGTTGAGGAGACGACAAAGCTCTTTGCCGAAGTGCAGTCGGCGTACCAAGTGTTGTCCGATCCACAAGAACGTGCATGGTATGATTCGCATCGAAGCGCTATTCTGCGAGGACAAAGCGAAGACTCCAAGGAGTATTACGAACACAATGTACGGATCACAACGTCGGAGGATATTATGAAAATGTTCACGAAAATCAATGGGCGAGTGGACTTCAGCGACTCCAGTTGTGGCTTCTTCACCGTGCTACGGGGCACTTTTGATACTTTGGCAAAGGAGGAAGAGCTTGCCTGCGACTGGGAGGGCTTCGAGCCAGTCGACTACCCGTCTTTCGGTCACGCCACAGGTAAATACGAAGAAGTGGCTAGACCGTTCTATGCGATGTGGAATGGCTTCGCAACTAAGAAGACATTTTCGTGGAAGGACGTATATAGGTTATCTGATGCGCCTGACCGACGGGTTCGACGTTTGATGGAGAAGGAGAACAGGCGATTCAGGGAAGATGGCATTCGTGAGTTCAATGAGACTGTCAGGTCACTTGTCCAATTCGTACGCAAGCGTGATCCTCGCTACATACCAAACACGCAAACCGAAGCAGAGCGACAGAAGATTATTCGAGATGCTGCTACTGCGCAGGCCGCCCGGTCAAGAGCAGCCAACCAAGCCAAAGCTGCTCAGCAGGACGCCATACCGGCATGGACGCGCAACAATGATCTTGTTGAAGTAGAGGTGGAGGAGGAGGAGGAGGAGGAGGAAGAGAAGCCTGAAGAAGAACTTGAATGTGTGGTCTGTCGAAAGACTTTCAAGAGTGAGAATCAGTTCGGCGCGCACGAGAGGAGTAAGAAACATCTCAAGGCTACCCAGCAGCTGCAGAGGGAGATGAGGAACGACGATCAAGCGTTCAGTATTGAAAGTCGAAGTAATGATAAATCTCCTGGAGCTACTGACTCGGTCGTTGGTACGGTTCCGGAAGATACTAGAGAATTCGGCAATGGAGAGAACGACAGGCAATATGAGCGAAACATGTTGGATCATTCGGACGGTGCAGATACCGCACCAAGTGATCCAGAGGCTATTGGGAAAGTGCATGTCGAAGCAAGTCCAGCAGAGGAGAAACTTTCTACGCCATCTAGCCAAGTCACCTCAGCATCATCCACGGATGACGACTATGTCTCTCGAGACGCAGTCGAGAAACGAATCCTTGGAGATGCAATCGAGGCTCACACAGAATTGAGCACACCACAGTCTGGGGCTGACGATATCGCAGAAAAGCTTGCTACTGGCTCCTTGAACGATGATGAGTTAGAATCAGCCTTACAGCCTAGAGTAGGGAAAGCGAAGGCAAAGAGAGCTAAGAAGGCCGCGCAGCCAAACGCGTCTCCCAGCACCGCAGAGTACAAGTGCGCTGCTTGCAATGCGGGCTTTCCTTCGAAATCAAGGCTCTTTAATCATATCAAAGACTTCGGGCACGCTCAGCCGGTGCCTAAGGCAGCGAAAGGTGGGAAGGGAAAGAAACGATAGGTGTGTCGGCACGCTTGGACACGAGTCCACAGTCTTGTTCTGGAATTCTTTTAGCATAGCGATGGAGTTGCATAGAGCTGGCATCGGTTGGTGCTAACCACCTCATACTTCTAATAGCCCACACATAAACCTTTCCCTCTTCCCTTCAGAGACTCCGTGACTGGGTCTCCCGTTACGATTGTGACTGACATCCTTCATGACTCATCTCTTTAGCTGTGGGCTCCTACAGGCTAACCATTCATCAATAGCCTGTCAATACATTGTTGTAGGGGCTTGCAAATGTATAACAGCCTCTCGATGAGTAACGAGTACATGTACCGTGCCGCAAGTAGCAATTGCTTCGTGAGAGAGGGCAGGAAGCCCTACGACAGCCCTAGTATGAACTCCTTACTACGGTATGGGCCACTATATTGCACATTCGTCTCATAGTATATGCCTTGATCTATGAAACGAAGTGGAATTCACTTCCAATATGTTCGATAGATGTCCGTAATTTGGTGTACCAGTGCGCTTGTTGTTGAAGGTTTGCCATCCGTCTGGTTCTTGGTCACAAAGTATCCAAACATTCCAGACCGATCCGAGGACAACTAGAAAGATACAACAATCTAGCAATTCGCATGACTGCTTTAAGATCACTCGAGGCCTGCATCTTGACACCATCCTTCTAACAGTTCGGGAAGCAAAAGGTTCCAGTAATAAGAAAGACCACAAGTTCCTCCTTACTACTTTGATGAACAAATCGAGAACTCGGGTTCATAGTCTGATGTGGCATTTACTGCCAAACCTCTGATCCTCTCTACTACCTTGCATTGCTCGAAGACCGACGTCGATTGGCCCCAGTACAAAACCATCGAGCAGGAATACAAAGAGCTGGTGTCAAGTGCTTCTGGCAAAGCCAGAATGGGGCACCAGCAGCGCGCCTGCTCATGTAATTTCACGCTACCCGCCATGCTCAAAGGTGGCTCCCCCGAGAATGCTAGACAGACAAGCGATCCAAAGCCAAATCAACCCAGGCCAGCATTGGAATTCTTGACCACATGGGTGACAGGGTGCATGATACCCTTGTTATTAAGGGGACCAAGTGCGGTTCCTGTACTCCAGCCCATCTTCTCCAACATGTTCCGCCCCTTGTTCTCCTGTCCCAATTCAGGCGCAGATGCGCCGACCACATCGCCATCTCTATAGGACACGGCCGCTTTGGAGAAGCCTCCGCCGCGGGCCACTCTGGTCGCAGATCCCTTTCTCTTAGCAGCCTTGTCTAGGCGTGGCAGGAAAATGCCGAAGCCACGGGTTATGCGCTTAGGGAGGAGTGTCTCATCGTAGGCAATTGTACGCCTTGTACGAATCAGAGTAGGGAATCGACTGGCGCCATCCCCAATCGACTTGGATTTCAGCCCAAACACATTAGCTAATTCATGGACGAGCTTGCGCTCTCTTTGGCCCATGGGTGACAACGACAGACTGCGGGACTTAGTCAAAGTAGAGCCTTCGGTGCGTGGGCAGACTTACTTTTGATTTGTGGAGGCAAGGAAGCCCTTGACCTCCTCCAGAACTTGAGTCATTCCCATGCCCTGCGAATATTTGGCCTTCATGTCTATTTTGCCTTTCTTGCCCAACAATCCTTGGGCACGAAATTCCTCGCGCTCTTCTTTGCGTTTCTTCTTCTTTGTACGATCATTCACCCACGCTGCTTGTAGGGACTGCTCCAACTCGCTGTCCGAGGCCTCTACTGGTATCGTTCCACGCCGACCTTTGGCCTTCTTCTTCAGGCTAGGGCGGTCCATGTCCAGGACGTCAAACCCATTGTAGGGATCTTGATCAAAAGCTTCGGCAGGTAGGCTGGCTGAGGGTAAATCGGCAGAGGAGCGCTTTTTTGACATCTTTCGGCCTCGAGCTTCTGATGGCGCTGACACTGCATCGAAGATAAAAAGGTCATCAGAACCTATGCCTAATTGCTCCTGCTTTGATAGGAGTCTCGCAATCTGTTCATCCGTCATTCGTTTTATTTTGCGATCAAGAAGATCCTGTTCGTCCAGAATGTCGTCCATGTCCTTCTGGACGTCCTTAACTATCTGTGTCTCTTCGTCAGAGTCCATGGAAGAGGCACTATCAGCATAGTCTCGCGCCAACTCCGCCTGCTCTGTCTCAAATACATGGATTTTCTTTTGTGCTGCGGCGCTGTCGAGAGAGTCGATATGAACCCATCTTGCATCATCAACGCTATACCCTTCATAAGTGATGAGATACTGAATCCCAGAGGGTCGCTGACGCTTCGCAAATATTTGTTTAACCGCTGCGTTAACTTCATCAGAGGTACTAAGGCCGTCAAAATCCTGCAGATCCGCTGTATCCCAAGTCTCACTGAAGGAGGTAATGCTATCAACTGGGAGTCTCTCATCGGATTCATCGGGCTCGTCCTCCCAGCCGGAGGTGTCCATAGTATCTAGCTGACGAGCTGTGAGCTTTGCCTCCCCAGCCACATCATCGATGGCCTCATAATCCATGTTGTCAATGTAATCGGCTAAAGCAGCATCCCTATGATACTTCTTGCTAATGCGAAACTGTTTTGTTTTCCGTGAATGTCTGGCAGCGGTGGACTTTGGTTCGACTGGAGAGGGACTGGGTTGACTTATCAGCTGGGAACTCGTCGCTTTGCTGGTGTCGAGCATGCTCGCTGAATGCTCTGGCTCCAAATCATGGTTGGCGGCCGGTCTTCTGTCGCAAGAGGATGTAATAGGATCATTGACGATTCTCGGTTTGGCTTTGCTTCCGAGCGAAGTACTCAGATGACTTGGGCTTCTCTTCTTGCCTCTGAGAATGTCCCTTCCGGCATATAGGATTAATTCTTCACTTGAGCTTGAGCCCGTAGGTGACGGTGAGCGTCCTTTGGTAGGGTCTGGAAGAGTGGTTTGAGCCAGGTCTTTTGACCCGTGGAGATCAACGAAAAACAAATTATCACAACGACGGTTATCCTTGGAGGTCGTAGTTTGAGTTTGGGTCTGAGCTTGAGACCCGTGAAGATCACCGTAGAAAAAACCGTTGCCATTCATGGAAAGCGGCTCGTCTGTAGGTGCGGTGGTAGGAGATTTGTTATGCATTCCAACAGCCTGCAACTTCTTACTCTTTGACGGTACATTTGATGTCTTGCCCAGGGACAGATTCGCCATCCCGCCTTCCGGGGCCGTTGCAGATGCAATGAAATTTTGATCGCTGACTTCAGCGGCCGTGGGTTTCTCGACGTCTTTGGAATCCTTCAGATCGTCCCCACTTGCGTTACCAGCGCTGATGAATGCTATCTGATTGAACCGTAGTTTGTGATCGATTTGCGAGGTATGCCGGCCTTGGGTGCGCCTCGCCTCATCATTGAGGGAGAACGGCACTGAGGGAGGCTCTTGATGCATGTCAGCAACAGAGTGATCGAAGGATCGGAGGGATCTTAAGGTATACTCTTCTTCCACTTGGCCAGGAAGTCATTACTTGGCGAAACAAATGAAGTAGCAAGACCGTCACGATCGACAGAAACTTTGTACGGGGCGGCGCCTGGACCACCACCCCCTCCACACTTGTCCTCCATCTACCTTAGGATGAATATAAGAACTCTACTAGTACATGACGAATAAAAAGGCGGTGGTCTTTCGCAACGTTGGAATTACAAGTGAAGACACGAGGGTGCATCGTCAAAGAATCGTGCTCTGAGTCGATGACGGTTTTCCGACGCGCCGTAGGACTGCGGGCGGGATCTTATCGGCAGACAGGGGACCGATAGGCTGCAACACCCTAGAGCTTGGGGAGATCGAGGCCGGGGGGCAGCTGAGAATGGTAGTCACGCTCCCGAACACAGGACTATGATGTTCGGATCGCTGCAACGACATTTCACACGATCTATTGATGAACAACACTGACATAACTTTGCCCCTGCTGCGATACTTCCAGCTTAAACATCGCCCCCCCCCCAGCACCCATAGCTGGATATACTTTATCGAAACCCTGGCGAGCACTACCTTATTCGACCTGGGCGGATCCTTCGAGTCTATCTTATCCTATGAACGCCGTTCCCATTCCAGCAGCCGATGATGTCGAATGTGGACTTCGGCCGGTACAAGAAGATAGTTAAGCTTTTTTGGGACCCAGAGCCCCAGAACGATGAACCCTCGCAGTCCTCCATCTGGTTATTGGGTAGAGAATATAGCGCCAGGCCCGCATCACGCGAAAGAGAAGCAGCATCAGTCCAGCATAAAGAGGAAAGCGAGGCTCCCGTCAAGGACGAAGGCTCCTACATTGCTCCCGAGAGGACGCTTAATGTCTCCGTGAATGGAGGCCGAGAAACTGCTCCTTCGAGAACAAGGGAGGAGGAAGCAGAGGGAGGGTGGCCGAAGGAGTTTCTCGACGATTTCGAATCAAGGCCGTGGATGACATACCGTTCCAATTTTTCAGCCATCAAGAGATCAACCGACCCGAAAGCCTCAGCGTCAATATCCTTTTCCGTACGGTTACGGAGCCAACTGGATCAAGGGGGGTTCACATCAGACACAGGCTGGGGGTGTATGATCAGGTCTGGGCAAAGTGTGCTTGCGAATGCGCTGGTGATGCTACGATTAGGGAGAGGTAACGGCTTAACATTGACACCTGAAAGCATGGCACTGACGAGGCCGTAGATTGGCGGCGAGGTTCTCGCACAGACGCGGAACGGAAAGTGTTGTCTTTATTCGCCGACGACCCAAAAGCGCCGTTCTCCATACAGCGATTTGTGGGACACGGCGCTCTAGCTTGCGGCAAACATCCAGGCGAGTGGTTTGGACCCTCTGCAACCGCCAGGTGCATTCAGTAGGGATTCGCTATTCACACTACTTGGGTATAGCGCTGACAGGATATAGAGCGCTCTCAGATCAATATCAAGAAAGTGGCCTCAAGGTATACGTGAATGGAGACGGCGCAGACGTATATGAGGATGCATTCATAAAGCTTGCCAAGGTGCATGACAGAACCTTTACGCCCACACTCATTCTTCTTGGTATCAGACTAGGGATCGACAGGGTCACTCCTGTGTACTGGGAAGCCTTAAAGGCAGCTTTGAGGCTTCCCCAGTCTATCGGCATAGCTGGGTAAGTAAAAGACGGTTGATCATACGCGGAACGTCGGCACTGATTGATGATGCAGAGGCCGGCCATCTTCTTCGCATTACTTCATAGGGGTTCAAGGAGACAGCTTCTTCTACATGGACCCTCACCAGACGCGGCCAGCTCTACCTTTTTATGATAACGTTGCCGATTACGCAAAGGAGGAAATAGATTCCTGTCACACGCGAAGGTTGCGAAGGCTCTCGATCAAAGACGTGGATCCCAGCATGTTGATAGCGTTCTTGATCCGCGATGAGGCCGATTGGAAGGAGTGGAGAGAGTCTATGAGCAACGTTGATGGCAAGCCTGTTGTTCATGTGGCAGACGTGCAGCCGCCATTGCATGGCCAGGGTACTGAACGAGCAAGTGCTGTTGATGATGTGGAAATCCTTGATGACGATGACGAAGGGGATGGGGAGATCGTAGATCGGCCTCCAGCTGTGTATTCCTGAACGGTCTGCGATTTGTAGCATCATTACTGGAGCGAGGGTCAATCTTGATTCATGTACTATCTAGGTCTATGGTCTGCGACATTCCATTGTTAAAGTTCCGTTGGCTACCATTCGCGCCTTCCGTGTGGACCCCACAACTGTAACCTTCCAAGCATCATGTCTTTACACAACTCTTCGACCGTCAAAGCTAATACAAAGATGCCTGGGTATCATGTTGTTTGTTAGGCTGTGAAGAACGCCTTTGTCACCGAGAGCTGAAAGATCGGTAAAGTCTACTCCAAAACAAACCGTAGAGGTCAAAGCCGGCGTAAAACATGAGTTTCAGGAAGATTTTCATAATCTTCATACCTGCTTGGATATCTTTATGGTACAAGCCAAGTTCAACCCCTGATGCTACCCTTGGCCACAAAGCAAGCCATCCCATGACACATTAGAAACCGTCCTGAACACCAGAGAAAGACCAAATGCCTTGTTTCCACCAACCACCCTAGATGTCATGCTGCTAGGAGCGAGGCGAATCCACAGGCTGAAGCAGATGACGTGCCTATTTGGTTGACGAAGAGTATTTCGTGACTGCCTTTGTACCTTCCGATACCGCATGCTTGGCAAGTTCACCAGGCAGGATCAACCGGACACTAGAACTGGTTAGAATGTAGACAGCATGGAAGGATGATGCAGCACGACTTACGAGGTCTGAATCTCGCGGGACGAGATGGTGGATTTCTTGTTGTATGCGGCCAACTTAGATGCCTCAGTCGCGACGCGCTCGAAGATATCTGCCAATCAGGTTAGGAAGGCCAAGCAGCAAACAGTCAGATGTCGACGTACCATTGACGAAGGAGTTCAGGATCGACATCGCACGGTTGGAGATACCGGTATCGGGGTGAACTTGCTTCAGAACTGGATGGGACGCGTCAGTAAGGTCCCAGCAACTGAATTAGGCGGAAAGTATGGGCGAGATACAGGACTGGGCCGGACCACCCAGAAACGACGCGACTTGGGACCCAGATCAAACTGAAACATACCTTTGTAGATGTATGAGGAGTAGGTCTCCTTTCGCGTCTTATTGCGCTTCTTCTTCTCACCAGCGGGGGCGGCGGTCTTCTTGCCTGCTTCTTTCTTTTCGGCGGGAGCTTTGCCTGCGGGAGCCTTACCGCCAGTGGTGGGTTTCTTCTCAGCAGCTTTGGGAGGCATTTTGATGGATTTGGGCGGATTTGATTGTGAAGTGAGGATGGGTATTGCGAGTGATATGGATGATTGATGCGACTATGACGGATAGCTTTCGTGGATGATGGAATGAGAGAAGTGGAGGAAGGAGAAGGTGCGTGGGCGGCGAGGGTATTTATACTTGTCCCGCACTGGCCGTGATCACTGGCGCGTCTGCGAATTAAGCGAGCAACAACAACCATTTAAAATGATTTTCCTTTTCCTTTCCCGCCCAAATCCACTAATTCATGGCTAAGCGAGACAGCGAGCGCGCCCAAATCACCACGCTATTGCTGCCACTACTTAACTCCCCTCTATCCCTTCCCTTTCCAACATTTTCCTCCAAACGTCGCCAGCATCCACACCCATATCTACGCATTCGCATCAACTAGCAACTCACATACAAATTCAATCCACCAGACACTCTCAACCGATTCTCTAATTCATCCAAATCCATCAAAATGACTGGAGGTAAATCTGGAGGCAAGGCCAGCGGCAGCAAGAACTCGCAATCGTGAGTTCTCACCTCTACCATCACTTGCCTAATCTTCGCGGCCTCTTATTTGTTTATCACATTTAAGGTCCAGGCTTTCTTGTGCACCCAACAACCACTTTATGGAGCTTCCATAGCTGACAACATTGTCTTAGCCGTTCTTCCAAAGCTGGTCTCGCATTCCCCGTAGGCCGTGTTCACCGTTTGTTGAGGAAAGGCAACTACGCTCAGCGTGTTGGTGCTGGTGAGTGATAAAGATCCTTTTTTGATGCGGTTTACGATCTGACTGGTCCATCAGGTGCTCCCGTTTACCTTGCCGCCGTTCTCGAGTACCTTGCTGCCGAGATTCTCGAACTGGCCGGTAATGCCGCTCGCGACAATAAGAAGACGCGAATCATCCCTCGCCACCTCCAACTCGCTATTCGCAATGATGAGGAACTGAACAAGCTCCTGGGCCACGTCACAATCGCCCAGGGTGGTGTACTGCCCAATATCCACCAGAGTAAGCTGTCTTCCGGTACCGAATTGTTTCCAGCATCTGCTAAACCTGTCTCCAGACCTCCTACCCAAGAAGACGACAAAGGGCGGCAAAGCTAGCCAAGAGCTGTAGGCTTCTCTTACTTTTGATGTGGGGTTCACGGTTGCTTGGTTTTCTCATGCGATAATGGGGTTCGGTAACCATCGGGGTATGGTTTTGCTGGTCTAGGCATGTACATTATGTCCACAGTGACGACATGATTCTAGACATCGTGAGAATCAAATGATATTTGAGCACTCAATCGTTCCCAGCATGTCTTCGCGTTTCCGTCTGCAACTTCAAACTCCGTGCAATACTGAGTCCGTTGTGATGGTTCTCTTTCTAGCTCATAGATTACTAAAACGCTTCATTGCGACACGGAGCATTGAGGACCTCCTTCAACTCTTCGAAATCCACGGGGAGGCTCGAGGGAGACTATCAGGCTAGGCACGAAGATCACACATGCGCGTCGTACAAGTAACAGTCAGATGAGCATTGAACTCGTTGGCCAGAGACCTCTACACGAATCCAGCGCCCTTTGCTTTGTACATGCAAATTCGAAATATCCTGCTAATTCCAAGACTCAAAGCGTGAAGTGCGGCGGAGCTGGAGAACGTAAATAGGGGAACCTCTGAAAGCCACGAATAAGGATACTCACGGTCCAATATGGGCGGTGGGATGTTCCTCTCGTACTTGGAGCCTAGAAACTCTGTCAGCCTATCGCGATCTCAGTGCAATATGGGCGTTCGGGCACACCTCCAGGAGCCGTAGGTGGCTTGTAGGGGTCAGGGTGTTTCCATTTCTCCAGCAGTGCTTCAGTCTCTGAGACAAGTTCCTTAAAGTCCTTTAGCTAGGTGAGTTATCAAACGCACAACGGGGTTCCACCCACACGCTGTTGCCTTGGTTCGCGCACGTTCCTGTTGGCTTCGAAAAGGGATCGGATGTAGAGTGCTTGACCGCGCCAGATGTACCGATGGACACACCAGTCGAGAGATAGCTTAAGCGACCGTCGGTAAAGTGACCTTAGACTGTCAGTATGTGTAATCGCAACATGACTGGCAATGAGACTTACAGAACCGTTTGCCGGGTCGCCATTGTGAACCTTGTGGTCTTGTACTTTGCTGAGATCGTCACGGCAGAGGCATTCACTAAGGGTCAATTTCCATGGATCCGTAGAAGCTGATCCGCTGGAAAGTACAAGCCGTACCTGAAGTCCGTACGACAGTAAAACCTGCACCAGAATTCTGATGGTAGCTCTCCACTGATGGAAATTGCCCAATGCAGCCAAGTCCCTCATGAAGCGGCACGTGACGTGGACAGCTTTTGCAAAAACAATACGCTCAATTGTCTCAGTAGTTAGACTCTATGAGAAAGATTATATTTGAACTCGTCGCTTCGCGACTCTAATTTTCGATTAAAATTGATAAATTCTCAACTCTAAAACAAGTCCTAAAATCTTTTTTTAGAAGCGAACATTTAATAAAATAGTTCAACGCTAAATGCGAAGTGTTGTTTAGTATTTGTCTACTAATTTTAATAGATAAAGCGCGCGCTTAAATATAATCTTTTTATAGAGTCTAAAAACGAAATCTTATTTTTTTGTTAAAATAAAACAAATCTTAATATATCGAAAGTTTAATAAAGACAATTTTCTATTATTGATGCATAAAATTTGATCGCGATTTTCAATATATTATTGTTAAATTACTAGCAACGCAAGCATCTTACAAACGAAATAAAAAAATGCTACGAAAATGAGCAATCAATTGCAATTACGAATAGAGGCATAGATATAAATTATCGTTTATTTATTTATTAATTGTTTTGAATTGTGTCTTTGTTAAACAATTTACGCAAAGTTGACGTTTTTAATATTAAGAACAAGCTTTTACGAAGCTCAAAAAACGTCGCACGTCTTAGTTAACTATTTTGATTAACAACGTTTGCTCTTCGAAGATTTAAAAGATTTAACGAATCTTTTTTTTTTTTTTTTACGTTTATATCTTAAGTTTCTTTTAATTGTTAAGCTTCGAACTAACGTTTTTTGACATTTAATTTTTTCTTTAGCTTAGAATTTTCGTTCGTCGACGTTGTTAACTTTGTTATATTTTTATTTTGTTGCTTTGTATTCTTAATAAACTTAATTTATTACTTTATGTCTTTAATAAATTCGAATTTAATTGTTTTGTAAAAAGATTTTTTTAAGACGCACAAACGAAGCAAAGATTTCTTGAAATTCGTAATTTTTATGCTACAAAAAAATTTAACAAGAAATTGCTTTAAGAAATAAATTTTGTTAATACTAAATTTTAAATCGTAATATAACGAATATACGAAAAAAATGTTCGAATCAAACTTTTCTACGTCGCAAAATAAAAAGATATTTCGATATTAAAAATAATAATAGCTTTGTTGTCTAAGCTTTAAAACGCGATTATTAATATTTACGACATTAGCGTCAAATTATTGCTTAATTACAATTTTAAGTAAAACGCAACGAAAACGCAAATTGTCTTTTTAATTAAACTTAACTAATTATGCTTCGTGCAATTGCGCTATAATACGATCAAAATAAGCAATTAAATAGAAAAATTTATTTTTGAAACGTATTTCGAACTCGAATACATTTTTTGCGTTAAAAACAATTATAATAAAGATCTTTTTGTTAACTACGAACGAATAGTTGTCGTATTGATCGAAAATCGACAAATTAATAATTAAAATTTTTTCAATTTAATTATTATTTTGTCAATTGTAACAAACATAGTTTGCGATATTATATTTTAGCTTAAAAACATAAAAAAGACGAAAAAATGCAATAGTTTTATTTTTACAAGTTTTAACAAAAATTAAGAAATTATTATTGTTAAAATTTTGATTATCGAAAATAACTCGCTTCTTTAAATAATTTTATTTGCAAAAATATTAAAACAAAATTAATTCGACGCAAATTGCGAAAGAGAAAACTTATTAATTTCTAAATAAAAACAACTTTGTTTCGAGTTTTTAATAAAATTTTCTTTTTATTATTAAGTATCTTTTTGTTATTTTTTTTGTTTTTAACAACTTTCTAAGATATGTTTTTGAATTTTTTTGTATATTTAATAAACAAAAGACTCTTCTTTAGATTTTTGATCAATCTATTGAAGCTCTCTTTTGTTAAAATAGTTAATATTTAATTAACAAATAAAATTAACAAATTAAAGAAAAGATTTGTCGAAATAATAATTGTTTTAACAAAAATTTATCGATCAAAAATCGTAAAAGAATTTAAAGATATTAAAATTTCTACAATATTAAAAGACGCAAAGCTTTTGTCAACAATTAAAAACATTAAATTTTTAATAATATGCGAAAATGTTAATTTTTTAATAGTATTAACTAGTTCGATTTCTAAAAAAAAGTCGTTTTCGTTTATAATAAAAGAATGTGTCAAAAAAAGACAAATATAAAATAAAATTTTAATTTTTGTAATTAAAAAGACATAATTAAGCACAAAGAAGCACAAAGAAGCACAAAAAAACTATTTTTTATTTAAAAAAAATTAATAGACGAAAAAATTTATTTTTTAAAAAAATCTCTTAATAAAAGATATAAATAATCGAGTATTAAATTAAGCGATAGCGACAAATATATAAAATTCGCAAAATTAACAACACTACGCAATAAATAAATAAAAACAATATTTTTTCAATAAATAGATATTGTAAATGTTAAGAACATTGTTATCTAATAATAAATATTGTTCTTCAAAAACGCAATACGAATGTTTCTTTACTTATTAATTAATTAATAATCTTAAAACAAATCGCAAACAATAATAAATAAATAACAAAAAAATATTGCGTATTTTTGTTTTAATAGTTGTTTTTAAATAAAAAATTGTTATATTAAACTTTTAATTATTAATATATTTTGTTAATTGTTTTTTTAATTTTTAAATCTTTATTTATTTATTTTTATTTTCGCAAACAAAGCTTCTTTTTAATTATAAACAACGAAATAAGTGTAAAACTTATTATTGCGTTCGTTAACTTGCGTACTAGTTTTTAATATTTAACGAAATTTATAATTAATTATAGTTAACATAACATCGTAAAAAAAACAAATAATTGAATTTTATCGTTTAAAATTAAAGAAAAACAATACAAAACAATTGTTAAATGCTTTGATCACGTCAATAAGTACATAGAAATTGTTAAAAAAATAATAGAAAAAATCTAGATATTATTAAAGCGTCAAAAGCTATAAAATATAATTTATTAAAACAAACGCAAAATATTTGCGAACTTAAAAATATTTATTTTAAAAAATTTTCGACACAATTAAAAGCGACGACACAAAAGATACGAATTTTTTTTTTATTTATTTAAAAATTCTAAAATAAGACGACAATCAATTAAAATTTTAATAAATTTTTAAAAAATAACGTCGTACAAATAACTTAAATTGCTAAAAGAATTTTAAATATAAATTAAGTATATAAACTTTTAAATTAAATTGTTCTTTAACGTTTACGTCGCAACATTAAAAATTAAAAATTAAGAAAACTAATTATTTTAAATAATTAAAAAGAAATTGTTAATATATCGAATCGCAAAATAGCATTATTTTTCGAAAATTTTGCATTAACTTTTTTTAACTTGCAAACTTATAAATTTAATTAAATTAAATTAAATATCTTCGATATATTTGAAGATTAAAAAACTAGAATTATTAAAAACAATATTTTAATATTAACGATAACAACAATTTTATCGAAGAATTAAGCAAAAATTCGCAAAAAAAAATATCAAAAATTAACATTATTATATTAAGAAATAAATTTAATATCGAAACAAACAACAAACGACGCATCAAATAACAAACAAAAATTTTTGTAAATTAAAAAATTTACAAATCAAATGCGAACTTCAAATTTTGTTAAAAAGCAATATTAATATTGCGACGTTAATTAAGTATTAACAAATTACATAAAAAAATTAACAATAAAAGAAACAAATATGCGTACAAAAAAGCAATACTTTAAAGTTGTTTGTTCGTTGTTAAAATTGTTGTTAATTAAATATTTTAAATACGTGTGTTTTAGTTATTTTCGCAACGTCGTTAAATTCGTAAATTTTATAAATAATAATACGAATATAATAATTACAATTATTGAAATTTGTTTTATTAAAATATACAATAAACGTTATACGCTAGACTCGCTAAAACGTTAAAATTCAAATTAATAAAAAATAACGAGTTAACAAAGAAATAAAACGAATAACTTAAAAATCTTTAAATATGTTGTTAAAATTTTTTTTTTTTTAATAAAGTATAATAAGAATGTAATCAAAATAATCGTTTTTAAGATTGCAAATACTAAAATATAAAAAATTTAAAATTAAGATAAAAATATAGTTGCGTTGCAAATATTCAAATAATTCTAAAATAACGTTATTAACAAAAACAATTAAAAATTTAAAATCGAAAATTTAATTAATATTAAATACAATATATATTTTTATTATTTTAATATTCGCAATAAGAAATCGAATTTAAAATAATTTTGCAATATACTTTATTCTTTTACGCAACAAATTATTCGTATTAATTTTTTATATTAGTTTCTTTATATAGTATTGCGTTCGAATCGCAATTGTTGTTTTATATTTTATCTTTATTATATTAAGTACGTTCGCAAGAGTAATAATACTTATTTTTTTTATATTAATATTAATGTTTCAAAATACGTCGAATTCAAAAAGAGAAAAAACATTATTCAAAATTTCGTATCTCTTAATTAAAAATTTAAAAAAAGCTATACTTTAATTATTAAGAGCTTTTATTAAAAGATTTTATCTTAATAATTTAACGTAATAGAAAAAGACAATGTGCTAATTAATATTAAAAGAGCGTACATTTATAATTTTAAAAATACAACAATATAAAGACAAATTAATTCTACAAAGTACGAAAATTCAAAATTTATTATTTGCGATTGCAAAAATATTTGTATAACAAAATCAAAAATTATATATAATTTTATCGCAAAAAAGAAAAAGATTGTTCAAAAAATAATTTTATTTTAGTATATAATAATTTAATTCGACGACAAGTTGTTTGACAACATAAAGTTAAAAAACGTAAATTAATTTACGATTTATTACGCTCAATAAATTGCTTTTATTTTATTAGTATTTAAAAAGTCAAATTAATACGATCGAATCAAAGATAAATTTCTCGCGTTTACTTAATTTATTTTAAGAAATTTTATTAGCAATGTCTTAATCTATAAAACAAATTAAAACAAACATTTTGCTAAATAGTAATCGTGTTATGATTCGAAAAATTATTAATTGCTAACAAATTAATTCTCTTTAAATATTTAAAGACGCTTAAATGTTTATTATATAAATAGAGAGATAAACTTATTTTTTTAATAGTTTTTTTAAGAAACAAAATAAGAGTTCGCAAATAAAAGTTGATCAAACGTTGTAAATATTGTTTTTGCGTTAAAATCGAAATAATTATACAATAAAAACAAAATTGTTTTTGCAAAAAAAAAAAAAAAAAAAAAATATCGATCGATAAGTTAAGAATCTAATAAAGTTTAGTCGCTAATTAAACAATTAAAAATGTGCGACGCATCTTTGTTACTTTAAGAGTTTAAATTTTTTGATAACAAATTTATTCGTATTTGCGCAATTGATTAATTTGCACACAATCTCTCTTTTAAATATAAATAATAATTTTACTTTATTATTTATCGTAATTAAAGTAATTATTCGTCATAAATAATTGTTTTATGCGTTTGTTTTTTCTTTTTTTATTTGATTCAAATTTATCTTTGTTTTTTGTTTTTTTTAATTGTTTATTGTTGCAATCTAAATTCGTTTTGTTAAGTTTTATTAATTTGCTTTTCGATATTTACAATTTAAGAACAATTTTCTTTTTTCGTTTGTCGTCGAAAATCAAAAGAAAATAATTTGAACAAAATAATGCAAATAAATAGTTTATTAAACGAATAATAATAAACTTTATTTAATTATCTTTAAAGTTTTATTCGTTTTTAAAAAGACAAAACTTTTAAAAAGAAATATCAAAATTTTCTTAATTACGTCTATAATAAAATAATTAATTACAAAAACTTTTTATTAATGTTAAAAAATTACAAAAAGCAATTTATGCGTTAATACAATTAAAATTAAGCTATTAATAATTTTTGCAAAGAGCTTCGAACGCTAATTAAAGATTTGTTGTTTAATTTATTTTAAAAACTTATTATTAATTTTGATTAAAATTTATTTGTTAAACTTAAAAATGCGAAAAAAATAATAAAAATTACAATTTCTCGTTAATAAAATATTATTGTTGCAATTACTTATTAGAATTCGAACGCAATAAAATTTAAAAATACGATTAATTAACAATTTGTTATACTCTTTGTTTTGTTTTATCTATTGCGTTTAAAATTGTCTTTTAATTTTTAAATTATTTTCGCACTTTATTTGTAACAAAATAAAGCGAAACAAAAAGTAATAAACTTATTATATTCGTTTAATTTAACGATATTTTATAAAATTGTGCAAAATTGATTGAATAAACTAATTAATTTCTTAAAAACGCATCTTCTTGCGATAAAAAGACTTTTTATAACGATTTTAACTTATAATAATTTTAAGTTTTCAAAAGATTAAAAAGATAAAAAAATTAAGAAAATTTAAAAATTTCGATCAATTACATTTGTTATAATAATCGAATTTTAAAATCTTAACATTGTGTCTCTTTTTCAATATATATAAAATTCGAAAAAGCATTTATTATCGACAATAATTATTGTTTTAACTTTAATTAATAAAAGTTTTAACATTAAAATACAATGCATTTTTTTTAATTTGATATATATTATGTTTAATTTAATAAAAGTTAAATCTTTTATATTAAGAGCGTTATTTAAAAACTTTTTCGATTGTTAAAGTATATTGATGTGAACTTTTCTTAAATTGCATTTATGTTTAAGCTTAATATATTAAAGTCGCATAAAACGAAATTATATTTTATAATGTTAATTTAGAAAGATAAAAGTACGACAATTAACAACATTTTTATAATTAAAAATCTTTATCTTAAGCAACTAAAAATTAATTTAAACAATCTTGTTTACAATTAATATATACGTTTTATTACAAATAATTTTAAAATATACAAACGTATAAAAGAGACAATTTAATTTCGAAGCTATATTTCTTAAATTTTGTTTAACAAATTTTATTAAATTATGTTATTTATTGAATTCTAGCATCTAGAATTTAATATATTTCAACTTATATATGCAATATATATAAAGAGAATCGCATATATAAATTAGATTTTTTTGCAATACGCGATAAATAAATAACAACAACAACGCGTTATTTGTCTTAATAATTTTTAAACTATTGAAAGATTAATTCTTCAAAACTATACTATTTGCGTTGTTAACACTTAAATAAAACATATATTAAATTCGTCGCAAAGCAAGTCTTTTAACAAAATTAAAAAGACAACTTTTTAATTTAAGAAACAATTTTATAGTTAAAACGATTTTTAAATAATTATATTGTATCAAATTAATTAAGATTTTTATGCGAAATCTTCTACAAATTTTGCATTTCATTGATTCTTAATTCTAGATTAAGAATTTCGTAATTATTAAAACTTTTACTTTTATATAAAGATATATCTTACTCTTAAATACGTCGTAAAGATAATAAATAATAAATTGCTTTATTATGTATTTCGCAAAGTTATTATTATATTTTAAGCGAAAATAATTAAAACGCTCAATTATGCGAAAACTTTATTGTGCATAATGTATATAATAAATTTTTTTATTATTACTAAAAAATTGCAAAATATTATTTTCTTTAACAACTTAATAAATTTATTAGAAAAAAATAACAACAACTTTAAGATTAATCAATTATTAAAATTATTAAATTTTAATTTAAAGATTTTTTAACAAAAGCGATTTTATTTTTCTTTTAATAACAATCAATTATTTAAAAATTAAGTATTTAATACTTTATATTTAATGCGTTTTTAATTAATATTTAAATCTATCTTTAATTCAATTAATATTAGTTATTATTTAAAAAAAGAAAATGCAAAAAATATATAAAATTTGATCAAAACACTATTGATTAAATTATTAATATTAAGTTTAAAAGAAAAATACGTAAAGAATGTTATTATTAATCTTTAAAAAAACGAATTAAAGATACTTAACAATAACGAGATAAAATACAATTTATATTATATATCTTTAATTAACTTTAACGACATTATCGAACTTAATATTGTTAAAATCGATATTAATACTAAGATTAATATATTAAATATTGCAAAAAGCTCTTAATTGTTATTTATTTTTATAAATTTAATTAAAACATTTTTGATGCTATAAATTACGATATTTTTTTAACTTAAAGTTTCGATATATTTGCAAAATTTATTAACAAAGATTCGAATTTAAAATATTAAAAATCTTAGAATAAAAACTTGATACAAAACTTTAACGTTATACTATTTTTTTTAATTTTAAAATGTAAATAGCAACGCAATTTCTCTTTCTCTTTATTTTTTTTGTTTTTTTTTTTGCTCTTTTTTTTGTTTGCGCGTTTGAGTGTCTTCTTATATGTTAAAATTATAATTAAAAATGCGTCGCACAACTTTAATTGTACTTAAATTACAATTATTTAAATAAATTGATCTTTTTTGTTTTTTGTTACTTAATAAGAATGCAATATTTTAAGAAAATATTTTTCGCAACGCGTTTAACATTATTTTTCTTAACAATTAATAAAATTAACGAGATATTCGCGATATTTAAAAAGATTCTATATTAAAGACGTTTTTATTTTAAAAAATTTTATTTAATACGTTAATTTTATATTTTTTATTATTTGCAACAAATCTTTGTTCGATATTTTTTTATTTTTATTTTGTAAACAATACTTTAAATATATTGTTTAACAATTATTTTGCTTTTTGCGTTTTATACTTTGTTAAAATCGAATTAATAAACAAAAGCGTTTTAGTGTTTTTCGCATTAATTGTATTTTTATTTTTTTTTATCTTTAATATTATTTTTTGGTTGTTTTTATTTAACGCTTAATCTTGTTTTAAAATATTTAAAATTTTGACATTATACTTTAATAACGCGCTTTAAATATTGCCAAATTTGCGTTTTAAATTTTTGTTGTTAATAATTAAATGTTTTTAAGTGTTAAGAGTCTTTAATATTGTATTTGACATTATTAAAGTTAAGATAAATCGCAAAAAAAAAACTTCTAAAAATATTTGTTGTCTTGCGTTCTCTTTACTTCTTTAGCTAACCTCTTAATTAAAAATACTTAAATTTGTTCTTTTTTCGCTTTAAATTGAATTTTTATATTAATTAATCAAAAATTTCTTTTTAAGATAATAAATTAAACAATACGAATTTAGTCGATTTTTTTCGAACGTTAATAATATTGTATTGTTCAAATCTTAATTAATAAAAAATCTTAACTTAATTTTACAATAATAGTTACTTCTTTTCTTCAATACAAAATTGATTAATCTCTATATATTTCGAAACATATTACGTCTTTTATTTATTGTTTTTGTTATTTATTTTTTAAGTTTAAAATTCTTTGTCTTTGTTAAATTTCTTTGTTCGTTATTATTTTTGCAATTTACAAAATTTTGCTTTTTTGCGATAAACTTTTTTATTAATGTTCGACTTAACGCATCTTTTTTATTTCGAACATCTTTATATTATTTTAAAAATAAAAAAATAAAATATGCTAACTCTTCGTTATATTAATTTGTTTTATCAAATTGTTAATATATTTTTGCGATAAACAAAAGAAATATTTAAATGTAGATTTTTTAAATATTTAAATTGTTAACACTTAATTTATATACGTTTGTGCAAATTAAAATTCTTAAATATAAACAATTTTTAAATCTTTTTTTAAAAGTTTTCTAAATACGTTTTTTGTTGTTTTCGATTATAGAAATTGTTATTAATTAAACTTATTTTATTGTTTTCGACAAATAGCTTAAGATTTTTATTTATTATTAAATGCGTTCGCACGTCTTATTTACATCAATTATTTTATTAATATAAACAATTGTTTTTGAAATATCTTAAGATTTTTTGACTTGCGTTAACAATTTATGTTGCAAATTCTTTATATTTTTTTTAATATACTTTATAAAACTAAATTGCATATATATTTTTAATTTGTTTAAAATGTCTTAAAAATTCGTATATTAAAAACAAATTCGCATTGCTTTTTTACGTTTTTTAAAGTCTTATTATTAAGTGTAATTAATATATTTATTATTAATATTTTAGAACGCAATTGCGTACAAAGAACTTCAAAACAAACGTAATTTGTTCGAAACTTCTTTTATTTATTTATAAGATACAATTTGTTAATAGCGAATATACAAAGTCTTAATTAATAGAATTTATAACGCAAAATATTGTTAAAGAAATTTTTAAATACAACAATCTTTAAACTTATAAATATTGTTTTAATTAAATTTAATTATTAAACATTATACGAAAAATATAGTAGTAGCACTAATTATGCGTATAGTATTTATTACGTATACTTTTTAATGTAATTGAATTATTGTTTTTGTTTTTTAAAATTAGCGATCGACAATTAATAATCTTTTTTAACTTTTTACATTAATCGTTTTTTAAAATAAGAAAAAACATAATTATTAATGCGATCTTTATTGATGACGACATAAACGACGACGTCTAATATAGCAAATTTTTTTCGAATTTCGTTTTCGCAATTACGATTATGTTTTTTTGTAAAATTACGTTAAACGTCTTTAATTATTTTTGTTTAATTTTAAATTCAAACGCATTTTTTACAACATTAGTAATTTTTTTTTAATTGTTTTTTTGTTTTACGTTTTGTTATTATTTATGTCGTTCTTTATTCTAGAATATCGCAAAAATTAAAGAAAAAAATTTGATAATAAACGTTACTTGCAATCGATACAATAAGTCGAAAAAGTTATAAATTTAGATCGACAAAATAATACAACTAAAAGAAGCGTCGAATAAAATAGCGAAAATACGTAGAAAGTAATTGTATTTATATATAGATTGCGATTTTTAAAAAAATTTTGATCTTTATTTTTAAAATAATATTATAGTTAATAGTTAAATTAGTTAGTTTTTAAAATAACACTATTAAATAAAGCATAAATAGTAGCATTGCAATCAATTTATTGATAAATATATAATTAAAGTAGCGATGCTAGATGTGCGATTTTCAAACATATAATAAGAATTTTTTGATATGCTATTACCAAAATAATTTCAAAATATTAAGAAATGAGAGTTTCGCTCTTAGATCTAATGCAAAAAAAAAGAAAACAATACTATAACGAACATTATGCTTAATGCGAATGTGTTTAGACATGCTAAATGCTAGTGCTAACATTGCGTCGAAACTAATCTCTAGTGACAACTCTAGCGCGGCTCTAACATCAGCGAACCCGCTAGGGTTCGGTTTAGGGTTTTTTTTTTTTTTTTGCATTAGGTCTAACTACTGAGGCAAACGCCCAGAGCACAGCTTTATTCTACGGCGATGAATGATCAAGTCAGCGCAATCCACTGTCCTTCTTTCATTTTCTTATGCGTTCTGGGTTCCTGGAGTGCAACTGCTTCCAGTGCTGGCTCCAAACCTAGCTTTCGCCCGGCATGGCTAGCCGACAGTGCTGGAGAGGAACAGGAGTATACGGTCAAACGAGCTCGTCAGGGCAGGTCTTACTCCGAAGCCGATCGATCATACCGCCGTCAAGACGGACTGCACCTTTAGGGGCACGGAAGACTTCTAGCACCCTTCAATTGGGGGCTTTGCGTTTGCTGCAAACGCATTCAACGTTTGTCATTTACCTCCAGCCAGATAGCGATACTCACGCGGATAGAAATCTTACCGTCATACCGCGACGGCGAAGCATATTGCTCTCTCAGCGACGCTACTATGGTACGCCACATACAAAGGCAATCGTCGCTACAGGCTAACAGCTTTCTCAGCAGACAAAATCGTTCAGGTACCCGAAATGGCGGAGTCAATTACGGAGGGCACATTGAAGCAATGGTCGAAACGTAAGCGGCCCAGCGGCTGGCTTACAGAACTTCACAAGGGCACCATTGCTGAACAGAATATGCAGAGATTGGAGACTACGTTGAACAGGATGAAGAGATAGCGACCATTGAGACAGATAAGGTACGCTTCTTTTCTAGGTCGCAATAACATTTCCACTAACCGAACATTCCCATAGATCGACGTTTCGGTGAACGCGCCTGAGCCCGGGACTGTTAAAGAGTACCTTGTCAACGAGGAAGACACTGTCACAGTGGGACAAGACCTTCTAAAGCTGGAACTCGGCGGACCTCCTGAAGGTGGTGAGAAAGAACGGGGAGGCTCAGAGCCTAAAGCACCAGCTTCAGATGAACAGTCCACCTCGTCCCATCCAGAGCCGAAGCAGAACGAAACCAAGCCCGATAAAGACTCCTCATCGCCTCCAGCACCTTCACCAAAGGGGCCCGAACCAAAGAAGGAACCTGAGACAAAGAAAGAGGAAAGCAAGCCAAGTCCACAGCCAAAGAAAGAACCACTTCCGCAGGAAAAGCAAAGCAAATCTCAGGAGTTAAAGAAGCCCGAGCCTAAGGCTACGGGTGGAGAGACTGCCTACGGCAGTCGGGAAGAACGACGAGTATGACTTCCATAGTATCTCGTTGAAGTACATTGACTTACGTTCGGAAGGTGAAAATGAATCGCATGCGATTACGTATCGCCGAGCGCCTCAAGCAATCCCAAAATACTGCAGCATCATTAACGACGTTCAATGAGGTGGACATGTCCTCGTTGATGGAATTCCGCAAGCTGTACAAGGATGAGACCCTCAAGAAGACCGGTGTCAAGCTTGGCTTCATGAGCGCTTTCGCCCGCGCTTGCGTGTTGGCAATGAGGGATGTACCTGCTGTCAACGCATCAATCGAAGGCCCTGGCGGAGGCGACACAATCGTCTACCGTGACTACGTGGACATCAGTGTAGCCGTAGCTACGGAGAAAGGCCTAGTAACGCCAGTGGTCCGAAACACGGAAGCGATGGATCTGGTGGGCATTGAAAAGGCCATCGCAGATCTTGGGAAGAAGGTAGGTTACGTCGACTCCCCATCCTAGCGAAATGCGCTGATGTCGCAAGGCTCGTGACAGCAAATTGACGATCGAGGACATGGCGGGAGGAACATTCACAATTAGCAACGTACGTAGTCAAAACCTTTTTGGCGGGATGGTGGATAACCGGTTGTAGGGCGGTGTTTTTGGCTCACTCATGGGCACACCGATCATTAATTTGCCTCAGACTGGCAAGTACCGATCTTCTTTCCTGAGATGCTGCTGCTAACAAAGACGAAAGCCGTCCTCGGTCTACATGCGATCAAAGAGAAACCGTTAGCAATCAACGGCAAGGTGGAGATCCGACCGGCAAGTGTCTACCCAACCCGAACTTTTCGAGTGCGGTTGACTGATTCTTACCAGATGATGTACCTGGCGCTTACATACGACCATCGACTACTGGATGGAAGAGAAGCAGTCGTCTTCCTGGTCAAGGTGAGCGTCGCGGTTCCAAAGAGCAGAACAAGTGCTGACATAACAACCAGGTCAAGGAGTACATCGAAGATCCTCGCAAGATGCTCTTGGGTTGAGTGGACGCTACGAGTCCCCAAGCTGTACAAAATGTGGCCTTGTATAACTCCAGATACGTCAAAAAATTCAGCAGTGTTGTACATATCTCTTGTCCCGCCCAGCATGGTCAGTGGATTTCGATACGCACGGCTTCAGAGACGGAACGACGGGACCTCGGACGCGACTTGGTGTGGTCGATGGCCTCCCAAGGGAACTTGCGCAAGGATGCATGTGAGATCTCCTTGTACTTCGTATTCCCGAGCACAAGTTACGTAGTCTCACATCCCACAAATCGGGTGGAGCCGGCCTGGATCTGTGCATGCATTAGCGGTACTTAACGCGTTGGAGTCTTTCTAAATATGGCCACGGAAAACCGAACAAGCTTTACCCCATAAGAAGGTACCCCACATTAATCAGTACGAAGTTTGCGTCATACCTGTACTTGTACTTGCATGTACGGAGTAGATTGTCAAAGGGAACCACCTAGCTTCACCCGTGCCGGATTAGCAATGAACGCTCTTCCTTCCCTCGCGCCGAGGATGCGTCAATCCCTTCCGTGTTTGCCTCTTTCGTGGCCATATAGAAGAAGGCGGTCGCTACCCGCCTCTTAACAATCTTCTACTTCGTCCTTCTCCAGTATCATTAGGTACATCCCTAAGCTACCTCGGACACATTCTTCCTGTACCTAAGACATTAGTATTCACTGTCGTTCCTGCATTCCTTATGCTTGCTTCAAAGCTTCTTGCCCTGGCTGCTTCGGTGGTGTCGGCGTCTGCTCAGGTTTATCAAGGCTTTAATTATGGCTCCGTCTTTACCGACAACTCGCCCATTAGTCAGACCGATTATGAGAGTGAGTTCCATACAGCCAAGCAGCTCGTGGGCACCTCCGGATTTACCAGCGCGCGCATCTACACCATGATCCAGGCTGGGACAACCAACGCTCCCTCCGAAGCCATTCCGGCTGCCATCGCTACCAAGACCTCGCTGCTTCTCGGTTTGTTCTTGACAGCAGATCAGTCAGCCTTCAACAACGAGCTGGCCGCTCTACGATCTGCACTGACCACTTACGGGCAACCTTTCGTGGATTTGATTGCTGGCATCTCCGTGGGCAGCGAGGATTTATACCGCATCTCCCCCATTGGTATCGAGAACCACTCGAACCCCGGCCTCGGGCCCGCACAAATCACCAATTACATCTCGCAAGTTCGCAATCTCATCGCTGGCACCGCGGCGAATGGCAAGCCCGTGGGCCATGTCGACACATGGACTGCTTGGGTCAATGGATCTAACAATGCGGTCATCAACGGGGTGGATTTTCTCGGCATGGACGCTTACCCCTACTTCCAGAATACCATGAGCAATGCAATTGAAAGTGGTAACACATTGTTCTTTGATGCCTACCAGGCTACAGTTGGAGCCGCCGGTGGTAAGCCTGTCTGGGTCACTGAGACTGGCTGGCCGGTGTCCGGTCCTACAGAGAACCTGGCTGTCGCTAGTACCGCGAATGCGAAGACTTATTGGGATCAAGTTGGATGCTCGTTGTTCGGTAAAACTAACACCTGGTGGTATACTCTGCGAGACGCCTATCCCACGACGCCAAGCCCAAGTTTCGGAGTCCTAGGCACAACTCTGAATACCTCTCCATTGTACGATCTCTCTTGTTCTAGCTTTTCGTCTTTATCGAGCTTGGGAACTTCGCAGAGTGCAACGTCATCCAGCGCCAAAGTGGCCTCGACAGCCTCGACAGCTTCGACAGCCTCGACAGCCTCAATAGCCTCGACAGCCTCGACATCAGCAAAGTTCGAGTCTCCTTCGAATCCTGCAACAGCCTCAACGATTGAAAGGTCACAGAGCGCTACCAAAGGCCAGACCTCGGTTGAGGCTTCGACGTCAGTAATCGCTACTAACCCGGCGCCAACGGTGAAGACAGTGGTCACCTACACAACCATGACCACCTGCCCTGTGACTGTCACATCTGGGTCTGATGTTAAGACGACCATGACTACGGCCAAAGTCGTCCTGACGTCCACAGTGGCTAGCACCTTGTCGAAAACCACGAAGGTCCTTTCCACGACGCGGCAGGGATCATCACCAGCGCAGAGCCAGCCTGCTGGTAGTTGCCCTACCAACCTGTCTGGATCTTACCAGTTCCCTCACCTGATGGTCCAGGTCGATAAGAATCAGCCGACTGTAGCCTTGGGTAACAGCTACAATGTCCACGTCTCATCCACCCTCTCCTCGCTCTTCAACTTCGACATCCCGCCCTCTTACGAAGGAAAGACATGCTCGCTCGTCTTCTTCTTCCCAGAAAGAGCCCAGCTCATGACGTCTAATTACACATTTTCTGGCAATGGTGGCATCCATGTCGCCCGACTCCAGAGCCCCGTCAGTGAGCAGACTACCTACAATACTGTCCCGGCAACCGCCAAGGATGTCGGGACGCTAGCGGACCTACAGGCGGGTAGAAGCTATGTCGTGGTCTCTGGTGCTTGCTTTGCGGGGCAGAGAGCTGGGTATGATGTCAATGCGATTGGGACATTGGATCTCGAATACTTCCAAAACAGCAACGAGCCGCCAATTGGATTGTACATTACTGTTTGCTAGGTTGACTAGCGTCTGTAGGGTAGAATGAAAAGTAGGTCAGTTGAACGCATATAATAATAGTCTTAATGAACGGTTATGAATAATGCATCGAGGGTTTTGGTATGCCTATCAATTGATAGGGGGGGTGAACAAGACGTGATGTTTTTTGAGTGATTTAAGGTACCTTACACTTCAATAACCAAAAGTCAGCATACTCTCCTCGCCCCTGTGTCATGTTCAAGAATTCTAGGACCGCCATCGATATTACTGGTACTTCAAACATCTACGTACATATCAATGCGACGTCTCAAATTGTCTTGAATTCAAGAGTTCGTTCTAGTTGTGGGAACTCCGGGGGTGTACCTTATCCAATGAGATCGTAAATTACCCAAAGTAAGCATCGCAACTTCAACCCTAGATAATCAAGGCGTGTCTTTCCTCGAAACCGGTTCAGAAAGACAACTCTTATGCCAGATAATGAGCGATGGTCCGCCGAGTCCTGAAGACTTGGGGTCGAAGATTGGTTTCTGTATGACCAAGGGCCACATGAGATTGATTAGAAACCTTTTATTCTTCCGAATACCCCGACTTTGTAAGCTTCAAGCATTGATTCGGTGCACGGTGCATTAGACTTGCAGTACCTTGTCCATATCCACAACGACCTCCGGTTGCCCAGCACTTATCAGGATGCTGCTGCAAAGGTGAAAAAACGCTAACAAAAGGTATGATACTACTTGGAGCAAACTGCCGCCACGAGGATAGAGAGGTATTGTGGTCCGATAACAGCAGAACAATAGGATGGTTGTAGCAAATAGGCCCTTGATCGAACGAGCTGGAGCTTGTTTTGCGCAATACTTCACCGACTTGCTTGCAAAATTTGTATGTCAGAATTCTCAACCACTGCCCGTGGACCGTAAGCCGTATCTTAAGCGATCCGGTACTGAGACACAAGAGAAGACAGAAGTGGAGAGGTGATGGGAAGGAAGGAATCGGTACTCAACTGTGGCGCTGACCGAAGCGAACAAGAATGCGATGACTACATCGTTACGGCCAGCGTCAGGAACGGAGCTGTCATGGCCGTCAGAAGTATGGGTGGTCCTCGCACAGTTTTCATAAACGACGATGTTGTCGACTGAGGCTGTATCCTCCAAATGAGGCGTGGGATGCGTTTCATGACTCACGTGTTGCCACCGATCTCCTGTCTTTCAGTGGAGCGAATACAGCTTACGAATAATCTCACGTATTGCAAGTCCTCCAAATTCGTAACGTCATTGCTTAGATTGTTGTAGCTACAGAAACTTCCTCACAGGATATCATGATTCGTCATCTTAACCCATAATTCCCTCGCCTTCGCATTCCGTGCTTCGATCGCCTCGGGATCTTCTACTGGTACTAGACCGTCCCGCTTCCTCTGATCCAGGACCCTCTTAACGTAGTACGCCATGGACGCGTGGGTCCCGTAGGCGATCGCGGAGAGTAAGCATGTCACTCCCAACCCAGCCCAGATTCCTCTGCTCACTCCTGAGTCGACGCCGGCGGTGCCAGCAGGACACTCGGCGTTCCGAAGGTTGAGTGGCGCCATATTAGTACAGGATGCGAGAATGAGGAGCGCGCTGACAAAGTATACGACAGCGAAGATGGACGAGAACCAGAGGGCTAGTCTGGGTGGGTTGGAACGCAGGAGAAGGTGGAGGTGTAGGGAAGGTATGGCGTTGAAGAAGGAACAACCTGGGATAAGTAGGGTTTGGATGATTCTAGGGCTGTCGAGACACATTAGCAGTTCCAGCACCGATGCTGCTTGCTCTTGGAAGATAGACGAACACTGTCATGTTTGCGCCCAGTTGTACTAGCCTTTTCGGAGTCAGCGTTTCTTCTTTCAGTCTACGCAAGAATCAAAGAGGCATGCATTGGGAGCGGATATTGCTGAGATATGTTTCCAATTGCTAGAAAATCTCAGAAAGGGCTAAATAGATGCTCCGGAATTTACTTACCAGGTGGCGCCGAGAGCTATCTGGATTATACTCAAGAAGAGGATCACGACAACGACGGCAGGGCCGTAGAGTGTGATGGGAGATGCTCCAGCCCATCGAGGATCGCCTCTCCATGAGAAATTGTGGAATTGCAAGGTCCTTCCATGAACCATCTTTCCCGGATATAAACGGCGCAAAGGAGATTGAAAAAACGTGTAAATATTGAGTCAGTCACGCAGATCGACTTCGTGTTAATATTGATAGATAATTGGAAAAGACAAGCAGGCAACAGCTCGCTGCGCGGGGCTGGACAGTTTCACAGAGGTGGCTATGTAAGAATCTTGTGGGGTGGGGTCAGCTCGTAGACCCTTTGGTATCAGACCTGCGAAGGAGTCTTACGAACCGCAGCACACAATTACCTTAGTGCTTGAAGAACAGGTTGACTATGGCACACCATAAGCCAGCCGGAAGTTCGGCATCACTTACCTAGACTGCATTAGCGTGCCACTGTATGGAGAGTGGAGACGCACATTTCAATTCTCCGAAAAAAGATTGCTTGACCACATGGACCACACATCAGGCACACTCGAGGGGCCGCCGCAACAAGGCACGACTGAATATCTACACATCGTGACCCATGGTTTGTTGCTGTAGTTGCTACGGCGCCAATTTGAGCACACTATGCAACTCCTTCCGCGAACGCGCCTGCATCGCTCGGTGACCGGCCGAGCCTGTTGGGAGTGTGGCTTCACTACAAAGATGGAGCATGGTAAAGATGTCTATCATTCGCCTTGACCACCTCTCGAGTCAATAATCTGAACCCAACTATACCTATCACCCAACGGTCGGCGTTCTGTACATCTGAGGCCATGGCGAAAGAGATCTCCTTCTCCGGTATGCTCTGGCTTACCGCATCATTGTCGTGAACCTAAGTAACTTGAGATTCAGATTATCTTGGACTCAATGCGGCGCTCTACGAGTGGGCTGAGAGCTACGACTCCAAGGTATGCTTTCGTTGCAACTTACTGAGCTTTGACCAATGAGTCTCAGGACTGGAATCGCCTCGCCGCATGCATTGCTCCGACCATGCGAGTCGATTATCGCTCGTTCTTAGACAAGATCTGGGAGGCTCTACCCGCAGCCGAATACGTGGCCATGGCGTCAGACCCCCATGTGCTCGGAAACCCCCTGTTGAAAACGCAGCATTTCATCGGTTCGTCGAAGTGGGAATATATCTCCGAGACCGAGGCTATTGGATGGCACCAGCTACGCGTTCCACATCAGCGCTATACCGACGAGTCGAGGAAGGAAGTAGCTGTCAAGGGACATGCACACGGGTCAAATCAGCACTGGTACAAGAAAATTGAAGGCGTATGGAAATTTGCAGGTCTAGCGCCCATTATCCGTTGGGGAGAGTTTGACTTCGACAGTGTGTTTGCAAGCGGGCGAGAGACTTTTGGTGATAAGGAGAAGGTCAAAGAGCAGGTTGCTGTTGCGGCAGGGGTTTCCGCAGATGTTGGAGAGGCCAACGCGAAAACGAACCTGGAAAGCTCCACCGCTACAGTGCCAGACGAACTGAAGATGACCGCAAAACCTACAGCAAAGACCGTCGATGCTGCGAAGCAAACCAATGGCAACATGCCGTTTGTTGGTTCGGCTGATCACGAGAAGGGTAACAAGCCTTCAGCAGAGAACCCGCCGGTCGAAGACCCGCAAGGTGTACAGTTGAAGCCTACACACCAAGCGGTCACAAACACGTCGACCACAAGCCCATCGCAGCAACCGGGGATTACGAAAGCATTGGCAGACGACCATCCCATGCCTCACTCTGGTCAACCCACGGTAGTACCTACACCCTACCTCCCGAACCAAGCCAAGGAGCCCGCTGCAGAGGTACAACCAGATCAAGATCAAATCGAGTTACTCAAGATGGCCAGAGAGGACGGCAAGCTTTTCGAGATGCAGGTTGAGCAGCTTCCGCCTGAAGAAGTAGCGGTTGCCCTTTGAATGGTAAGCAATGTTAGCTGTCCTGGCGAGGAGTACCATCGAATGGGTTCGTGTCCATTCAGAGCGCAGCGCATGGAACACTGAGGCAGGTGTTGATCATGTTTTTTCAACGCTACGTGGTTCTTCTCTTGCCTGGGAGATGACTGCGGGCATCTGGGGTAACGGCATGTCTGATGTGCCTGATGGGTTTGTATTGATCATTGTGCCACTGTTGAATGTATGGGTGTCGTGCACAGGGAAATGTGGTGTTTGTCACGGGAAATTGGTTGGCTGCGCTCGGTGAGCCTTGGCTTCCCCTGGATACTTTCTACCCTTAAGCGTACTATAGAATTTTTGTTCAAAGCTCCATTCCTCTGAAAACCTTCTGTTCAATTTCCACAACTTGTTGCAAGGTCCTTCTTGTTTGATGTTTCTCCTTAGAAGGTGGGAAGCTTCGCCTACCGTGTCGAGCATCGCCCGATGCTCCGGACACGCAACGGCGGTGACGGGAGGCAATGTTCCGGACACGCAACGGGAGGCAATGTTGCAGTCGAGCACAGTACATCTGTATGAGGGTCGACTCGACTTCAGAATCCTCGAAATAGGCATGGTCCATGGCGTTGTCTGGAGGTTCGGTATCCTTATATATGGGAATACAGAGGCACGAAGCTTGCCGAGGCGCAGAGAACATTTCCTGGTCTTCATCTCACCCTCGTTTATTTGAGAAGGGACTCCTGTATCATCTTTAAACTTTCGATGTGTATCTACATTAATGTGTATGTGAAAGACTAATCACAATGCACTCATGACTGCTCTACATCTTCCTACTCTTATTGAGGAATGCTGCACGATTTCCAAGTGAATCGAGCGATATTCCGAGACATGAATCCAGTGTTTCCTACGTCGTCGTTGACATCAAATGGGATATCGCACTACAGATCCACCGCCTCTTTCGTGATCGCGCCGGATCACATCAAAGATACACTGACGTCTTTACTCAACATATTTCATGCTTCCCGAGGATAGCTCTGCAGGCTATGATATCGCGGAGACCTCCTGTATGCCGGAAACCTTGTGCACTTTCGGGCTGTGCTTTGCAATCTATAGCCTTTGCTGTTCAACTTTCCTCTTGTGCTGATCGGCTGCTGCTGCCAACCAGCCCTTTTCTTCGGTCAGGCTTGAGTATTACGTTTTCCTCGTGAAAGCAGGATATCGACAGCTTAGAGTGCTACGGCCAAGCGCACTCTTACACCCGCACCGACGGCTGCCAGTTTGCCAGTCTTGGCTGCTGCTTTCGTTGGTCCTAAGACTGTGGCCGTTGAGGTTTTTGTCGAACAGGCCGGGCATGCCGTTGCTGTTGGCACTTGAGCTACAGTATTCGCTGTAGCCGAAGAAGAAGAACTGGGCATGCTCGCTAAGGCTCCGAGCAGCTCCTAGTTCGGCCAAAGAAATATATCACCTTGAGAGAGCGAGAAGTTACCCTGAAGGCATCCGTTGTATTCACAAGACCAAAGTGAAGAGCCGCATGGACCGATGCCTTTTCCTCCACCGACATTATTCGTAAAAATCAGAAGTGAGCAAGACTAGCTTTCTTGTAACGTGGTTATCCCGAGGCGAACGTCCTGTGACCTGCCATTTTGATAAGCACTTGGGTAGACGCTTGCCTTCCATGTCTAGTCAGTGCAGGCGCCTCGGCTGAGAGTCATGTCAGTCCAGCAGAGGTTATTGGTAAGACAGTACGCTTGCGGAGAGTAACATGCAATAGATCTTGAGCATTTGCTACAGGGAACGTCGGTGAAGGCGACAGATCCATCTGGATGATAGCACTGCGACGTACAGAGAGAGATCGGGATGCAGGATAGAATTAATGAAAGGCCAAGAGGAGTCAGGAAAAACATTTTCATGCGTAGGAAATAACGATGTGAGACGATGAACGAATGACGGCGAGCTAAGAGAGGCTTGATTCTCAGGATGAACATAAGTATTGTAGAAGGGGCCTCTTGCCCTAAATGGACCGCAGAATCACAAGCAACGAAGTGGGCGTCAGCTGTTACCTAAGACCTGTTTCATGCCACGCCTCTATTGACTAGCGGTCCCTCATCCGATCCTTCGGCCTACACTATATGGCTTTTGGTTTGTGGTTGAAGGTGCCGCATGGATGCAAGACCGAGATAGGGCATGCAGCAAGGAAAGTACAGGAACAACCAGAAGCCCGCATTGGACAAGACCGATGCAACAAATGCTCTGGACAGAATTCAGGTGGTTGCATACTGAAAATGATTGGTCGGCCACACTTTTGTTGGCTATGCGGCGGCGCTTGGCGGTTTGTCGCAGGTGTACTTTGCGCGTTTCGATGTCAGAAGACAGGTTATTACCATTAGTCCATGAATGGAATTATGATGAGTGCCATTCGGAGAGCATGCTCGTTGCTGTTGCATCTTGATGACTTGTTTGCACTACAATGATCCATTGGATACGCTGTACTCGTACTCATACAAGCACAGGGCGAGCACAGCCGATCGGCTGGCCACAATTGTTTCATCGCGCGGCAAACGGAACACCAGTGATCAAGCTTTGCAGGCGCCGCGATCCTATTCTTTCTGTCGCACTACCTGAGCTGCCTCTGTCCAAATTCTTCTTGCACACTTTCACAACAATGTGCCTCGTCGTTTTCTCTCTCCACATCGTTTCTGGCCTGCGACATCTCGACGCTATGCATTTTCAAGTCCATTCAAGTATAATCGCATCCAAAAGCTCTCCCTTATATTGATTGATATTTCTTACTGTGAGAAAACAATACTGATGGCAGACGAAACAAGCGACCACTTCAATCGTACAATGCGTCACCGACTATGGCGACCGGCTTTCGCTTTCGCTGCTTTCATATCCATTCTCCTCGCCTATGGCATTTATACTCGTTCCTTCGGCAGACACTTAATTGTGCATGGCTTTTGGGGCTTGGGCAACCGCCCCGAGCATATGGCACACGACGCCGAGATACGATTGAATGCTTCGCTGCAGTCTCCCATCTCGATCTCCAACTTCACTGCCATGGGCGATCGCATGGCTGCCTTCGCAGAGCTCAACGAAGCTTTGGTACAGGACCGTTCGCTCGATCGAACAACTTTAGCTTCCGCGCTGAGCCATCAGTTCCCCTGGTGGAAAGTCGACAAAGCTCGCTATGCTCCGTGGTCGCCTCCGGCAATTGCCCGAACAGGCCTCGTAGTGTGCGTCGGGTCCAACAACTTCCTTGTTGCCGCCCATTTAGTGCGAATACTACGCAATGTCCTAAACTCGACACTACCTATCGAAATTTTCTACGCTGGTGAGAATGACCTTTCTGGTCCACGCCAATCTGATCTGAAGGCCCTCGATGCCAATCTCGAAACGGTTGATCTGCTCGAATACTTTGACGATTCTGGCGCAGGGCTACAGACTAGTGGCTACGCAATGAAACCCTTCGCCGCACTTACTAGTCGCTTTGAAAAGGTGATACTCGTAGATGCCGACGTCATCTTCCTCCAACGGCCTGACGGTATTTTCGAGGAGCATCCTGCTTTAAAGGACACAGGGACCCTCTTCTGGCATGATAGAGCTTATACCGATCCAGGTGACTTTAGCCGACGTGACTGGGTCAAGGGATTACTGGACGGGACACAACCAAGTGCCCTTCTCAACCAGAGCATCTTCTGGCAGGAAGACCTGTGGCAGGAGATGGACTCGGGTGTGGTATGTATCGACAAAACTAAATCTACAGCCTTCATGGGCCTTGTTTTTGCGACCTGGATGAACTCGAAGGAAATAAGAGAAGAAATCGTCTACAAGGCTGTTCTGGGTAGGTCGTCCTATTGCCTGTCAGGACTTCTTCTACTGCCTTCTGCTGTTACTGAGATACTGAAATAGTGCCTGCGCAGGGGATAAAGAGACCTACTGGCTTGCACACGAGTTAGCCTCCTTCCCCTACAGTTACATATCGTCCTCCTACGCCGGCGTCTTGGGGAGCATTGACGCTTCAGCCGCAACAGCTCCCTCGAATCGAACTATTTGCAGTGTCCAGATTCTTCATGTCAATCAACAGCGTACTCCATTCTGGTTCAATGGCAGTCTGCGCAAGAACAAATTGAACAAGGAAAATCGGGAATTTGCGAACTTCTCGCACTGGATCGAGGGGACCAATACTTGGCAGACGATGCCAAAATGGCGTTTCATCGGCGACAATACGTGGTGTGCGGAAGGGAATGTGGGAAGCGGAGCTACTTTCGAGCCCGTGATCGCAGCCATGATATCGGAAGCGAAAGCCGTGGATCAGAAGTTCCCGGAATCTTGACAAAAAGTTGAAAAGCAAGATAATACTCTCGTCGGAAGCGACTTCGGGTATGTCGACAATGTTTGGCTTCCTCTGTTGTTGTCGATTTGTTTGTGTGATGAATACTGGTAGCCCAGTCTACGAGGAAACCTGGCAGAGCACCATTCGCTCGGTAGGTTCCAGGCATCCCGCCACATAAAAACCATCCTTTGGGAATTCCCCTTTGGAGATATTCCCGGACAAGTTGAACATCGAGGGTGGTACAGTCCGATCAGCATGGGCACGTCGAATCCTACAGCAAGGCAGGGACCACAACGATCTTGCACTCCGCCTGAGCCAGCATGTCCACTCAGGAAGTGGGATTTTCAGAGCTCGTGCATCTGATATATGGCTCCGTTGTTCTCTGGGCTGCGGCGAGAGACGATTTGGATTGATGAGAGCATAAAGTGTAACGCCCGTGAGATAATAGGTGCTCAAGGCTTATCGGGCCAACAGATCACAGTAATCGCGATCTTACAAACGCGATACCTTCTTTTACATCTATATGCTAGGAGAGCTGCCCTTGCGCGCCCAAGAGGAGACCCGGCGACATAATAATCAGATAGTCGAGATCTTGCATTAAGATTGACCGTCGGGTCGGGTTTCGATTCCAAATATTGGAATCGACCCGACCTGTCGATTTCAACTCTAGAAACCGTCTCGAAACCCGATTCGATTTCTATTATTTTGGAATCGAATCGACCCAACTCGACTCGATTTTCGATTCCAATATTAGGAATCGAATCGAATTGTCAAAATATCGAAAATTACGTTATTTTGCCAAGAATTTCTATTTTTGGATTTAGATTTTAAATTTTTTAAACAAATTCTATAAATATTGTTTAATTTATTGTAGAAAACAAGAAATTATTACTATAATATATTATTTATATCTATAAGTATTAGCTTAATTATTAGATCGAATTTCGATAGCAAATTTCTTATATAATTGAGCTCGAAAGCTAAATTTAAAAAAAATCTTTAAAAAAAAACTTATATAACTTTCTTATATTTTACTTGTATTTTTTTAAATTTATATTATTTTGTAGATAATTTAGTATATATTTAAATTAAAAAAATTTATTTAATTTAAATTAAGTTATATAATGCAATTAATATAGTTTTAAGTTAAACAAAGAAATCTATTTAAATTCTTAAGTTAAATAGAAAAAAAACTCTTCGATCTAATTTAATAGTTATACTAACAAATATTATAGATACTATTTAAATTTTTAAATATTAAATACTTAATATTTATATTAATATATAATTTTCATCTA